>Ga0123355_10000224_pt1 | contig 71582 bp, 65 predicted proteins | sample TergutEmb28metaG_3_FD_89872 | JGI IMG/M metagenome (GOLD analysis project Ga0123355, IMG submission 89872) | Embiratermes neotenicus P1 segment gut microbial communities from Petit-Saut dam, French Guiana - Emb289 P1 | ecosystem: Host-associated > Arthropoda: Insects > Digestive system > Gut ...
ACTTGGGATATCAAAAATGTGCCCCCTTACGACATTTGCGGTTTTGCGACCTACGCCGCTTAGGGCGGTAAGGGCTTCTATTTCCGAAGGCAGCTCTCCATTGTGCTTGTCCAAAAGCATACGCGCACTGTCTCGCAAGTGCCGTGACTTTGCACGGAAAAACCCAGTAGAGTGGATTATTGTTTCCAAAGCCGGTAGCTCTGCATTGGCTATAGACTCCAGTGACGGATATTTTTCAAATAAAGCGGGGGTGACCATATTTACCCGGTCGTCTGTACATTGTGCGCTTAATATTGTAGCAAACAGCAACTGCCAAGGGGTTTTATAGTCAAGGAAGCACCGGCCATCCCATGGGTATAGTTCGTCCAACACAGCCAATATACGGGGTATTTCTTGTTGTATGTACATTTTAACCTCCGGCCTTTATACATCATCATTTCCGCGATATAATACACGATGCACAGCCAGTTGTTCAAGAAGTCTAATAATCATGCGAAAGAGGAATACAATGAGCTACCTAGAAAAACTCAACCCCGCACAGCAGTCCGCCGTGCTACATACAGAAGGGCCGCTTCTAGTCTTTGCTGGAGCCGGAAGCGGTAAGACCCGTGTATTAACTTACCGCGTAGCCCACCTTATAGAACAGGGCGTTGACCCTTATCATATCATTGCAATTACTTTCACTAACAAAGCCGCCAAAGAAATGCGTGAACGCATAAGTGCCATCACTCCCATGGGCGAACAAGTATGGGTAAGTACCTTCCATGCGGCATGCACGCGAATATTAAGGCGTGAGATTGACGCGCTGGGCTATGGAAGCGGTTTTTCTATTTACGATGCGTCGGACAGCGAGCGTCTTATTAAAGAATGCATAAAAGAACTAAACCTAAACGACAAGGACTACCCCCCGCGTAAGCTGTCAGAAGTAATAAGCGCACAAAAAAACGAGCTAATCACACCAGAAGAATATGAAAAGACAACCGCTGGCCACTTCCGCGAGGGTAATATGTCCGAAGTCTACACCCTTTACCAAAAAAAACTTAGAAATAGCAACGCCCTAGATTTCGACGATATCATAATGCAAACGGTTAACTTATTAACCAACCACGAAAATATCCGCACAAAGTATCAAAATCGCTTCCGCTATGTACTAATAGACGAGTATCAAGACACCAACCACGCCCAATACAGGCTTGTTAACCTGCTGGTAGGCCATACCCATAATATTTGCGTAGTAGGCGACGACGACCAAAGTATATACGGCTGGCGCGGTGCTAACATAGAAAACATCCTAAGTTTCGAAAAAGACTATCCCAACGCCAAAGTAGTAAAGCTGGAAGAAAATTACCGCTCTACCCAGCGCATACTCAATGCTGCAAATGCGGTAATATCCAAAAACGACACCCGCGCATCCAAAAGCCTATGGACCCAAAACGACGAAGGCCCCCCAATAATGCTGCATACCGCCGCCACAGACAAGGAAGAAGGCGCTTTTGTAGCCAACACAATCAAGTCCATGACAATGGAAGAAGCCGCATATAGCGATTTTGCTGTACTATATCGCACCAATGCCCAATCCCGTGCTATAGAAGACCAACTGGTAATGCATGGGCTGCCATACAGGCTGTTTGGCGGGGTGCGCTTCTACGAACGGATGGAAATAAAAGATATCTTGGCATATCTTAAAGCCATAAACAACCCAGCAGATGACTTAGCTTTCACGCGGATAGTAAACGTGCCAAGGCGGGGTATAGGCGCTACAACAATTTCAAAAATCCAAGGTTTTGCCACACATATGGGAATATCTTTTTACCAAGCTATAGCAGAACCTGACCGTATACCAGGCCTTAAAAATAAAGGCATAAAAGACTTTGCAAGGTTTATGGCAGAGTGTATAGAGTTTGCAAAACACAACCCCGTATCTGGGCTGATGGTAAAAATCTTAGAAGAAACAGGCTATTATAGAAGCCTAAACGACGGCACAGTAGAAGGCGAAGGTCGGATGGAAAACATAGACGAGCTACTGTCCAAGGCCAGCCAGTTCGAGCGTGAATCCGAAGAAGCGACTTTGGGGCGGTTCTTGGAAGATGTGGCGTTGGTAGCTGATATAGACAGTTATCAAGAAGACTCTGGCGCGGTATCACTTATGACACTTCATAGTGCAAAGGGGCTAGAGTTTAATACCGTGTTTGTTGTAGGGCTAGAGGAGAATATCTTCCCGTCTTCCCGTGCAGCAAAAGACGAAAATCTAACCGCACTTGAAGAAGAAAGACGCCTGTGCTATGTAGGCTTTACAAGGGCCAGGAAGACATTGTATATAAGCCATGCAATGCGGCGGTTTAGATATGACGGGTTCCACAACAACCCGCCCAGCAGGTTCTTAAAAGACGTACCCGTTTTGCATATGGAGCATGTAAATATGTTTGGCCGGGTAAGAGAGCGGGTAGTCTCTCCAAGCAATTCCGCTTTACCCGGGGCAAAGATACTTCCATTTCCAAGCAAAATAACTCAGACCCCAAAAGGCGACCTGCCTATGTATGATGTTGGAGACATTGTGGTCCAGCCAATTCACGGGATAGGTAAAGTTGTAGAAATGAAACCCTCTGGCCCAGATTACGAAGTGACGGTTTACTTGTACAATGCCAAAAGAAATCGCAAGTATATATCCAAGTACTCTAACCTGGAAAAATACGACTCAAGGCATCTAGCACAATATGGGCCCAAGCCAGAGGGTGACGAATAAATTGCTAATCTAGCCTATGCGTATATAAACACCCGCAGCCGTTTTAGAATAATCTTCAGGTATTGCAAGTGTTTTGCCTTCATGTACAGCCCAATACATTGCGTATGGTAATATCCAAAAATACATACGCAGTACATAATGAGCATATTCTTCTATTAAATCGTCGCGGATATAAGGGAGTAGAAACTCGTCAGCCATCCTGGATATTTTATTTGTATATTTTTCTACAAGCGGTTGCAATAAATCTTCAAAGCTTGTTTGTATTTTTTCTATACATTCGGCCGGTATAATTGGGACCATAACTTTAAGTTTATTGTCGTCTTTAACAATAGCACCCATAGAGATGAGGTTGGCTGCTTGCGCTTCCTCTATACTGTTTAATGTGGCGGTACCATTACTGTCTATTAACTTTAATATCAGCGGCATATTAGAGGCGTTTATCATAAATTGGCTGTCCCTGTTGGAAAACGGCCTGTCGCGGAACCAATTGATATAATGCAGCTTACCATACATAGAATGATCAAATGTTTCGTGCATGTTATTTGAGCCAAATGTTTTTACTATTTTATCGCGGTTTATTACTTCGTTGGGTAAGGTAAAAGAACCTGCTAACCTATAGTCTTTGCCGTTGGTGGCTGCGACTTTACCCTGCCAATTTTTCTCGTTGTACTGTTCGGCCATTTCGCCGTATTTGATACATACAAATACCTGCAATATCCACATCAGATAGCTGTAGTCAAATGTATTACCGTAAAAATCTTGTGACAAAATATAGTCTTTTTTCTTCAGCAATATTTCGTTTATTTCTGGCCCAATTGTTGAGTAGATTTCACCTGCCTTGTACTCCGTGTTATGCTTCACTTGTTCGGGGATTATACAAAAATCTGTAAGGTATTTGCCGCTTGCGTCTATTTTCATGGCCTTACAATTTAGTGGGTGTGTTAGTCTATCTTCGATGTATACTGGGGCGACTCCTATCTCGCTTGCAAGCTCGTTTATGGACTTGCTTTCGTTTCGGCATGAAATAAGTATCTGGTCTATTATTAAATCATTAAGCTGGCTAAACGGTGCCATCCCGTTTCCCCATTTGCTTAGTGTTGCGGGGGCGTATGCGCTTTTTCCTGTATTATTCATGTTATTAAACTCCTTTTTTATGTTTGTTCTCGCGTCAAACAATCTACGTTTGACTGTCCCAGCAGGGATATCCAAGACCCCTGCAATGTCAGAAACTTTCATTTCTTTGAGGTAAAACATAATAACTATTTCCCTGTGTTGAGCAGACAGGCGTGATATCGCGTAGTTGAGCTCGTGTATTTCCTCGCTTGCTAGGACACTATCTTTTGTAGAATCTTCCGAATACAAAGCCTTGGCAATCTCGACGTTGTTTATATCCATAGTAGAAGGCGCTTTATTCCTTTTTGAAAGAAACATGCAGTATCTATTGTGAGCAAGTGCCCAAAACCACGAGTAAAAGCTGTGGACCTCATGGCCTTTGCGCAATTGTGCTAACGCCTCAACCAATATATCCTGCGCCAAGTCCTCTGCATCGGTTTTGTTGTACAGCTTCCTAAACGAGTAGAGATAGACTTTTTCTATCAATTCTTCGTTTATGATAGTTTTGTAATCCATCATGTTTACCTCTTGAAAATCAAACCGGTTTGTTTTCATATTAATATGTATATGTATTTTGTAAAAGGTTCGGGGGGGGGTGAAAATTTTACCGTTATAACAGGCTGTCACATTTCTGAACCGTCCCAAGTCAAGTAGACAGAGAAAAGAGAAAAGAGTTTGGCCCAATCATCAAAACTATAACTACTGAGGCAAATGCACGTAAAAATGATGTGCTATCTAAGCACGCGCTATTCCTACGTTGGTGGCGTGTGTAAGACATTGTTGTATTTAGACTATCATGTTTTGTCTAATTATTACGTTTAATGTAAAAATTGCTTGACTTGCTAGGCTGCTTGCACTACATTGATAATAGGCCTTGCTCAAACAGGGCCTAATAAATTGCTAGGGGCGTAATCATGGAGACATACCATGTAGGTAAAATTATCAGACACTTGCGCAAGCAGGCAGGGGTAAGCATGGAAACATTAGCCAATGAGATTATGGACCCTACTAACTTATGGCGGATAGAAGAAGGCCATATCACGCCAAGAGAAAAAGCGTGTAAAAGCTGCCATTAGTCATGGCGGCTTTTCCGCTGTAAAAATATATTTGAAGGTGATTAAATGAAACTATTAACTTTATTGACTCTAGTATTAATTATTTTCTTTGTTACTACATCATGTGGTCAGGGTGTAACGCAATCACCCAGTCTACATACCCCTGAATCGCTTAACGATATTTTAGCTATAGCGCTCTCTAGGCGTGTGAGCATAACAAGGCCAAGTTATGACCAGCTTACGCAACTGACATATGAAAACACCCGTACATTTACGGAATTAAATCATCGCCCTTTAGTTTTTGGCTCACGTACCCGCAGGGACGAGATATCACTCGATTTCGCTATTTATGACACTAATTTTTTGTTTAATATCTTAGCCGCAGGATATGGCCCTTATATTTATTTTGGCGGGGATAAAGTTTTTGTGCCCATGCGCGACGTAGTTATTGATGCTATTAAAACACAACAATACTGGTGTACAAGAGAACTAGCGCAGTTATACTACTTACATCTATCACAAGTCATAGTTGACGGGCATCTCCATATAGATGGAATAGGTATGCAGGCTTTCTATGAATTTTTTGTTTCTAATGAAGAATTCAATTTAAGCGAAAATGGATTTAGCAATAAAGAGAGTGGTTTGTATGTAGAAAGTATATGGTTATCATGCAGTCCCGAATTGTATATAGACATTAATGATATTTTTCGCTTAAGTATGGACGATAGCGGTAGCCGTTTTTTTTATGTCCCTGTTATAGCGCTGCCTTTTGTCCATGACGAAACGTCACATTCCCAACTGTATATTCGTTATACAGATAACAGTATAACAGCACTATCATTGGAAGTTACACAAACACAATGGTTTGGGGGATGGGATTCACAGCCATCTTTAGATTTTATTCAAGGTATTCCGGTTATTGCTGTAAGAGGTATGGGTAGCTCTTCGGAGCCAGGGCCACATGGAGACGGTGCGAGGCAATTTTTAGCATACGCGGAACAATTAAGGGACGAAGATGTTCTGATAATTGACTTGCGCGGAAATATGGGAGGCAATGGAATACTGCATAAAGAATGGCTATATATGCTAACCAATGAAAACATCCCTCATAACTTCCATCAATTAAGTACAAGAAGTTTCAATTACGCCTACGAATCCTTTTTTAGAGTAGACATGACACTTGGTGGACGGGTTATCCCATTTGATTATTATCATAGTATCTTTGTAAACCCCCCGGAGAGGATTGTCCCAAATAACCAATTAATAATTGTATTGTCAAATCGTCATACCGCGTCAGCCGCTGAAAAAATGATAGATTCATTTTTTAGCATGGAAAATACATTGATAATTGGCCAAAACACAAGTGGGGCTGCTCTAAGCTCAGGTGCTTCACTAGGTGGCATACGCTTACCGCGAAGCCGCATTCCTATCGAACTTGGGGCATTAATTTCAATTTTTCCTGACGGCCATTTTCAAGAGGGCTTGGGTTTTGCCCCGGACATTTGGGTAGTCGGCGATGCGTTAAACGCCGCGGTGGGGCTAATAGAAAATCACTTCCAACCCTAACAATATGTTAAGCCTAGTAAAACTGAAAGAAGGCAATTGTGAACCACCTCCAGCCAAGTAGACAGAAAAGAATTGGTTTTTATTACCTCTGTCTACTTCCGTGGAGCATATCATACATAATGCGACAGCCTACTTAGATTGCCCGGTACAGTTGTTTTGATACAAATGATAAAGGCGATATTTGGTTTATTGTTCTTCTTCCAGCTTTTCTACCAGGGCAAGTAAAGAGGCATACGAGTTAAAATTTTCTGGTATCAATTCCTCTGCCGGGATTGCGATATCCATACGGTCATTGATTTCGGCCACCAGTGTAATAATATCAAAGGAGTCTAGCACCTTTTCGTCAACCAATGCCTGATGAGTGGCGTAGTCAACCTCTGGGTGCATTTCTTGCAAGATTTTTAGTAGTTCGCACATATGTTATCTTCCTTCCTTATATTTATTAAGCAGCCCAACCCGGTCGAATTTACCGCCCGGCGTAAGCGGCAATGTGTCCAATGCAAAAATAGCGTAGGGCATCATATATCGCGGCAGGGTGGCCTTTAGGTAGGCTTTAATGTCTGCCATATCAACTAAGCTCCTGGTCGTATAGTAAAGGACTATACGGCTTTTGTCCTGGTCAAATACGGCACATGCAAGCTCTATACTTTGGTGGCGGGCGGCTATATATTCTATCTCTGCCAACTCTATCCGGTAACCCATGTGTTTTATCTGATGGTCCCTCCTGGATATGAAGTATAGCACACCATTATCGTCCCGGTAGCCGATATCGCCGGTCTTGTAAATTGTGTCTGGAAAGCAGGACAAGGGATTTTGCACAAACACGGCTTGTGTCTTTATAGGGTCTTTATAATACCCGAGGCTTAGACATGCCCCGCGTATACATATCTCCCCAGGTTGGTTGGCAGCTGGGGTGGCGTTATTATCATCCAACAGTACAATATCGGTATTAGAAAACGGTTGCCCAATGGGTATTGCCTCCCCATCATCAAAAAAACGGTCGGCTACATAAAAAGTAGCAACACCTGTTGCCTCGGTAGGCCCATAAAAATGTACAAACCGTGCATCTGGTACCAGCTCGCGCCATTTGTTGAAATGCTTTGCCGGCAATACTTCACTGGTAAAAGCAATCGTACGCAATGTGTGGGGCACAGCCTTTTCTAAAGCCCCAAGCCCGGCAACCAACCCCAGTGCAGACGCTACCCAGCAGATTGTGTTAATACCATGCATATTTAAATATTCTATGAGCTTAACCGGGAACATAAACAGCGATGGCGGGATGATATAAGTGGTTGCACCATACTTAAGTGTTGGGAAAATTTCTTTTAGGCAAGCGTCTAAGTACAGCGGTGACTGCATACCAAATACCGTATCCGGCCCTGCTTTTAAAACCGGTGATAGATTTTCTATATAATCAATTACACTTTGGTGGCTTGCTACTACGCCCTTGGGTGTCCCGGTTGAGCCGGATGTGAACACTACATATAGCGGGTCAATATCTGTTGTATGCAGGCGCACACATGCCAAATCTTCATCCGAAACATGATGCTGGCATAAGTCCGTATAAAGCTGTGTTTCGATGTCCAGTCCCCATAGAGAAATTAACTCCTGTGTGGTTTCGTCGCAAATAATTAGTGGCGGTGCAGTAGTTTTTAGGATTAACTGTATACGAAAAGCTGGCATTTCTGCATCCAAAGGCACATAAAAATTGCCGCCATACGCCACCCCTAGGAAGGCGGTTATCATGGCAGTGGATTTTTTCATGAAAACAACGATGGGTTGCTTGCGCATACCATGCGAACATAAATAAGTGCCAATAGCCCGGGATTTATGATATAGCTGGCCAAAGTTTACATCACCATCTCCATCAATAAATGCGGGTTTGCCGGCACTGTGGGTTACTGTGTGTTCTAGATATTCCAGTACATTCTTCATGTAAATCTCCATTCTGAGGCTTTAGCACAACTATTGCATTGCCAGCGCTGCATTGGCTAGTACTTCCAATGCCTCGATGTATATATACCCGCTGCTTTTATGTAGCAGACCAAGCTCTGTACAGCCTAGTACAATGGCTTGTGCATCTAAGTCATACAAGTCGGCAGATATTTTATCCAGCGCACATGTAGGCATATCTCCACGCTTGAGTTGATAAATAACGTCACTTAAATATTGTTGCGCTTTACTGCCAGGCAGGACTACGTCAATTCCCCGTTTAGCAAAAGCCTTATGAAACAACCGCCCATGCAACGTACCATCTGTCGCCAATAATCCTATCTTGCCAAACTCTTTATCTTGCACATACTTTGCTGTCTCGTCCATCATATTAATAAAAGGTACAGAAACCGCACATGCCAAATCATCATAAAAAAAATGCGCTGATACGCAGGGCATGGCAATACAACCAACACCGGCTTCTTCCAGCACTTTCGCGGCATTAAGCAATGGCCCAAGCGGGCTTGTGCTGGTTTTGCCAGTTATAAATGCGGTACGGTCTGGTATAGATGACTTGCTGTAAATTAGTACATCCAGGTATTCTTGCTCGGTGGTGACGGACTGGTTGTTTGTTAGCATAGAGTAAAAGCGAGCTGTAGCTTGTACCCCCATCCCGCCTACAACGCCCAGTGTACGGTTTGTTAGCTTGTTATTGGGTGTGCTTACTGGTGTAAATGTGCTGCTCATTGTTCTATCTCCGGGTACAGTTCTGGGTAGTAGGTATAGTAGTCCCGCATCCCCAAGTAGCTTAATATCAGCTCTGTACTGCGCCGCGCTTGCGAAGATGTAAACATAAAACGGTTGAGCCTTTGACCAAAAATTGGCCGCAGTGGTGTCGTGTCAAAATGGTGCCATCCCAACCCGTCGGGGTTGATAAGATTCCAGGAATGCCTTGTAAATGTGCCTTCTATTCTTTGGATATGCAAGTTGGGTATCCCGGCTTGGGTTAGCAACATCTCGGATACAGAATAAAATACAAAACAATCCCCACGCCTGTTGCGCAAAGCCTGATACGCCCCGTCGTACATAGATGTACGGCTGACATCTGCTGCATAGGCAATGTTATTGGATATCCAGTCAAAGATAGCCTGGGCTTGCTCTACTTGGGTCATACCTTCGTGCAAGATGCTTTCAAGTACCATATCAGCCATGTTGCGTACCCTGTCGGGGTCAACTTCCAGTACATGTACATAAACCAATACCTCTGTCCTTAGGCCCCATGCGTCCTGTGTATAATATATAGCCGTATAAGTCCCAAGTTCGCGGATATTTACATCTGTACTGTCTACAGAAAAAGCAAGTGGCCTACCAAAGGCATCCATTGCACTTATACCTCGCCTAAAAATTATGGGGCTGCCAACTTGGACATATAAGTCCTGAGCGCCAACTATCTGCGGCGGCACAATATTAGGAAGTACATACAACTGCGCCAAATATACAGCGCTATTACCAAAATAGTCCGTAAACATAATTTCGACATCTTGCGCGCCGGGAGCAAAAACATATGGCTCATGTACAAATTCAATTGCCACAACAGGCGATATGTCAAAATAATCTATGATAAAATCGTCAGGCAAAATGTCTTGGCCCATTGGTATTATTATGTTATCAAGCGTTGCGGTTGGCGGGGTGGTATCCAATACCCTAACTTGCGAATAAAAAAACACACCATTAATAGAAACATTAACGGTATGCTCCCCAACCCCCAATACCCCCGCTGGCAAACCATCATGGATGGTAATATCTATTACTGTGCCGGGGGTGATATACCCTATATGCACAAACTCCTGGGGTGAAATATATGTACCTGCTTCAACTTCTACATACATTAGCGGTACCAGTACATACAGCGGCATTGTAGCTTCACTGACCCGCCTACCGTTTCGTAAAATCAGAGCCACTTCATGCCTACCGCTTAACATAAAGTCTATGGCATATGGGTCACGAAACTCCGCATAAACCCCTTCCATTTCCATATTATTAGAAACAAAAGCAGCAGGGGTAACGGGTACACCCTGTAGTGTAGCTACACTGTTTAATCCGTTTTCTGGTATATCTAGTGCAAGTGTTAAATTATTAACCAGCAAAAATACCAAAAACCCGATTAATATAACCGCCCCAAAACCAACTAAGTACGCGCCTCGTTTGCGCTTGTTGGCCTTAGCTTCGGGGTTGTAATCTAAAGCGGGTTGGGATTTTTCTGGTTTGGTTTCAGCTTGTATGTGAAAGCTATTTGACCCTAGCACTTGTGTGCCGGTAGTAGAAACAACGGCTTTTGACTTTAGATTCTTGTTGCGTATCCTTCTTTTGGATGCACGTTTTAGTATATATCTTTGCGAGTTTTTAGCCACTCGTGCATCCCCCTCTAGAGTTAGTACAATTCACATTTAGAAGCTGTGTCCATATCCGCAGTTTAAAATAATCGCTTTTGGCCCAATCATCAAAACCGCCGGCCTGTATAGCGCTTCTTAATACATGATCAACCCATAAATTATCCCGGTTACCATATCATCCTCAATAAAAAACGACAGTGTTGTACGGTCAATTGTAAAGGTAAACATGTTTGTGTCTTGTTCGTAGTTGCTGCCATATGCAGCCAGTACATCGTCTAGGCTATTGCCAAGGGTAATACCTTCACTTGTTGTTATGCTGTCATCTAAGAAACTGATTGTGTGCACCCTGTCAAGGTCACCGTCAGGATATGTGTGGATTTGTATTCCAGGGAAACCGAATATACGGTCTATACCATCAAAGGCACAGCTTGGGGCTTCGAATATCCCAAGTGGCTCACCAAGCAGTGTCAATAGGTAGGCCATGTCTTGGTCCATTTGTATTGTTACGCTGTTGTATATTAGTGTAAAGCCAAAAGCCAGCGTATGTGCTGCATCGGCTTCGTTATCATCATATGAGCCAGGCTCATCGTAGTCGCTTGTATTTTGGTTGTATGTTATAGCATCGTATGCACTAATATAGTCCTCTGTTTCGTCTTGCTGGTTTGGTACTATCTCTGGCTCTGTAGCCGGTGACCCGCATGCGGCCAATATTGCAACTGCTATTAATAAAAATACACTAGTAGTTAGTATTTTCATGGTATATCCTTTCTGTGATATATTTTCGTTCTTATAACTCATTGTTTATTTTTGTTAGTTTATTAGGAAGTTTATGATCCGCCCGTAAGTTGATATTTCTGCTTGCTGTCTTTCGATAATCCTATGATATAGCTCACTTTTGTTATTCCACGCAGCGGCCGTATCCGACTCGTTGCGGCGGTCAGGCAAGTCAAAATGTTCGAGTAAAATTTCACCAAAAAAGCGTGCTAGTTTTTCTGCGCCAAAAACGTTCAAATGCAGCCCAGCGTTAAACGTATCTGTATCAAAATCTAGCCCCATAGCCTCAATATACTCTAAGAAGTTTATATAAAGCAAGTTGTTTCTTTGCGCAAAGTCAACCATTTGCTCATCCCACTGGGCGTGCCAGTGTGGGTACAATGTTGGTGCTTTAACCAAAACAAGATTAATATCATTGTGCGCAGCCAATTGAACCATGCGGTCCAAATAATAATATGCCGTATCGCCAAACTGGAAATTGGCCCTAGGTAACGGCGCAGGGATAAACCCCGCAGGTACAACATCGCTACGGATCATAAACCCGTTTATAGAAACCCTGGGACTGCGAAAGAAATATCTAAAATCTTCGCCGGATATATCCCGCCAGCGGTCCTTGTAGCGGAAAAAGGGAAGGAAATAAGACAACCAGCTTTCGTCATATAAACGTGAAGCTGATATAGCACTAAATTTGGCACGCGACCAACGCATCCCGTCCAAGGTTAGCCGGTTGTATGGTTCATATTGCGGCTCGTTATACTGCATGGCTAAGACATTAAATACTACAACATCAGGTGTCTCAAACCGCAATGTATCATGAAATAAGTAATATGACTGCCATATCAGTTGCTGGGGGCTACCCCGCAAGAAAGACGTAATACCAAACTCATCCCACAATGTAATGGGCGAAAAATTAGCGTAAACCTCGCAATCCCCAATAAATACAACATTGTGATCAAAGTTTGATGAGTAATATTCCCTAATAAGCCCGCCTTCCAGTACTACAGTAGCATACTTAGGCACAAGTAGGCGCTGCACAACAAAAAACACTAACACAAATGCAATAATAGAAGAAAATATTTTTACCCATCGCATATACATGACAAACCGCCTTAAAACTGATTATAAATAAACTGCCTGGCATCATAACCGTGCCCATATGCCCCTAGAATCAACACTGTAAACAAAATCGCACCCACAACTCCGTAGCGCACAGGCCACGCAAAGGTAGCCCATTTATCCCTAAAATCTATACCACCGCGTCCCAGCCAGCTCAACCAAAACAGCACCAGTAGTCCAATACCGGCACTTACATAGTCAGATATAGGCAAAGTAAGCTCAGAAATATTGCGGGATATAAAGCCAGATAAATCAAACTCGGTAATAACAGAAAGCATTAACCTAAAAGCATTCATAACTCCGGGATATATGTCAAACGAGCGTATCATGTTCATCAACCAAAAAGTGCGGAATATTTGAAAAATACGATAAAACTTTTTCTCACCCAAAGAAGGAAACACTTTGTGAAACCGCTCATACAGCGGCGCAAGCTCCAAAGAAACCATAATAACTATCCCGTTTGCCAGCCCCCATGCAACAAAATTCCATGTCGCACCATGCCAAAAACCCGTCAAAAACCAAGTCCAAAGCAGTGTGATATGTACCGGAAGCCGCTTGCCAATACCATCGCCAAAAAACCTGCGGCTAAACTTAGAAAACCGCAACATGGACTTGCCTACAGACACAGGATAAAAAACATAATCCCTAAACCATGTATACATAGTTATATGCCAGCGCTGCCAATATTCTTGTGTAGAGCGGGAGTAGAAAGGCCTATTAAAGTTTTCTGCTAAGCGTATGCCAAAAATCTCTGCTATGCCTATAGTAATATCCAGCCCACCAGTAAAATCGGCAAACAAAATTATTGCGTACAATAAAATACTAAAAAGGTAAAACGCGCCACGAAACTCATCTGGTGCCTCTATCAATACAAGCAATGCCGGCCACAACCTGTCCGCAATGACCAGTTTCTTAAAAAAGCCAATTAGTATACGTTGGGCAGCACGTGTAAACCCATGACGGTTAACAGGCGTGCCGCTGTAAAGGGTTTGCGAAAGGTCATCAAACCGGCTTATTGGCCCCTGTATGACTTGTGGGAAAAACGAAACAAAAAGTGCCAGCTTAAATGGGTTTGTAAGAGGGGTAGTTTTTTCCCGGTATACGTCAATGATATAACCCACTGTTTGGAAGGTGTAAAAAGATATCCCCATGGGCAGGGCTAGATGCATAAAACCAAACCGCCTGCCTGAGCCAATAAGCCCCAGCAATGAGTTTGCGTTTCCTATTACAAAGTCCGTATATTTTGCAATGGCCAACAGCCCAAGCGTAACCAGCAAGCACGCCACAAACCACCGCTTGCAAGCGGCTTTTGCTTTTGCTCTAATGGCCTTGCGTGCGGTCTTGTCTACTGTGTCTGCTACGGCGTTGTCTCTTGCATTGCGCAATAGCCGGATACGTGTTGTGCAGATATATGTACATACTATTGTAGCCGTGATATAAAATAAAAAAGATGGCCCCGCGAAGCCATAAAAAGTCATAGATGCTACCAATAACACAAACCAACGATGCCTTTGTGGGAAGACTCGATACAGTATTAAAACAATCGCCATAAATGCCACAAATGCCGATGATGTAAAAAGCATTGCGAAAAAACGCCCCCCTAAGCTTCTTAAGCTTAAATGTCACACAATATTAATTATAAACCATTTCTCTTAATTTCTGCAAATTTTATACGAATCTCGAAAATCATCGTCGACAACACATCGCGAAAAACGGCTTAAAGTCGCCGATTTTCCACTCTGTCGTCGACGTGATTTTCTGAGATTCGTATTAGCTGGTGATGTATCGCGAACAAACACGAAATGTATCGAAAATAATTTCAAAAGAGGCTATTGTGTATAATTACAACAGCCTCTTTCTTTTGGTGATATAATCCAAGAGAAGGGATGATTATATTATTTATATCTATATGACCCGTAGTACCGTATTCGCCTGTTGCCTTTTAAGACCTTGCGCATCCGGCGTTTGCGACTAGTAATAATAAAAAATACCGAAATTAATATTGTAAGGACAGATACCGCAACAGGTGTAACAACTGTAAGCAAAAACTCATTGGCCCATATTGGGGTAGGGTAGGCAGTCAAACTTGGATACCCCATTGGCGGTGATGCATACTGCATCGGCCCTGTTCTTTCGCTTCCGCCGGCAGCATGACGGTCATCATGGGTACTAGCTGGTAAGCTAAGCACAAGGTTTTGGGCAATAAGATTAAGCTCCCCTGCGCGCAAATTTTGGATATATACCACAACTTGCCCCACGATATCGCCGGCCAACACCGGCGGTGCAATACGTTCTGGTAAAGAAAGCTCGTATCTTAGTTCGCGTATATCAAAGTCTGCCGGCAGCTTAAAATGCAGGTCATCGTCGGCTTGTACAGCCACATAGCCAATGTTTAGCGGTCTGCCATCTATATCTTGGTAGACGGGTACCCTGCGTGTATATATACCAGATTCAAATACCAGCCGTTCTTCAAAAGGCATAGAAAACCCAAAAGACATAAGTGCCAATGTGTCCCTAAAAGTACCACCACCCTCGCTGTTGAGGGTTACAATTATTAGGCGGCGGCCATCTCTTACTGCATAGGTTACAAGTGTGTGCCGTGCTGCATGTGTCCAGCCGGTTTTGCCGCCTACAACCCATTCGTTAAAATATGACCCGGCTTGGATTAAGCGGTTTGTGTTTAATAGCGGGCGCGAGTAAGGTTGGCGCTCTGTTGGTGGGATACTGTATCTTAGAGTGCTTATGACTTCTACAAATACCGGGTGGTTTACGGCTTCCCGCATTATAAGTGCCATGTCATATGCTGTGGTGATGTGCATAGTGCCATGCAAGCCGCTGGGGTTTTCGAAGTTGGTGTTAGTGGCCCCAAGTGACTCTGCCCGGCGGTTCATAAGGTCTACAAACTCGTAGACTGTACCTGCTACATGTTCGGCAAGTGCAATAGATACCTCGTTGGCAGATGATAGCATTAGGCCATACAGCGCCTGCATTACAGTCAAAGTCTCGCCTACATCCATGGCTATATGGCTGGAGTTGCGCGGGATAGAAAACACTGCATTATGGGAAAACTCGATACGTTCGGATAAATCGTGTACATGCTCTAGTACAAGCAAAGCAGTCATGACCTTGGTCACGCTTGCCGGGAAATGTGCCGTGTTGTGGTCACTTCCGTACAATACCAGGCCAGTGTCTGCATCCATAATAATTGTTGCGGCCGATGTGTATCGCGGCGGCGGTATGACTGGTGGCGATGGCGGGGGCTCGAAACTCACCGCTTCTTCTTGCAGTAAGCTGTCGCCAGTGGCATATATTGGCATGTAGCCGGCACTTGTATGGAGGTCTTCTATTGTTGCTGTGGCAAAATGGTCACGGACTGGGGTTGTATCGGGTTCTTGCATGTAGTTGTCTGCTTCGTAATAATCCGCTTCGTAGTAATCGTATTCTGTGCCATAATCATGATAGTCGTAGTTGTAATGATGATCATAATCGTCGTCATAATCATCATAATAGTCTTCGGATGGCGTGTAGTCGTTAGCATAAACCGTAAGTGGCAACACTAGGGCCAAACATAATAAAAGTGCTGATATTTTTCTCATATTAAGTCCTTTCGTATATATTTTAGGATGTGATAATCCATGGATTTTGTTAAACGATACGCATATGTCTTTTTGGGTGTGCTTTGCGCACTGGCATTGGGTGGGCTGTTTATAGTAAACAGCAACAGGCCGTCTGGTGTAATGGATTTGGGGCAAAACATAAACGAGCCAAGACTAGAATCAACCCCACCGCCCCAGGAACCCCAAGCAGAGCCAGAGATAAACAATGTCGTACCAACCGAGCCCGATACAATAATGGTGCATATAGTAGGTGCCGTGTACTCGCCGGGCGTATTCGAGGTCCCATATGGCTCGCGTGTCAACGATGTGTTGTACCTGGCTGGCGGCCATACCTACGAAGCAGACCTGGCACTAATAAACCTTGCAGCCTTTGTACATGATGCCATGCAAATACGTATCCCCGTTGTAGGTGACCCAATGCAAGTGCTACCGGGCGACCAGCCAAGCGCAGGAACCACCACATCAGGCACCAACAGTGATGGCCTTATTAATATAAATCTTGCCAGTTTTACAGAGCTTCAAACCTTGCCTGGTATAGGCCCTGTAATGGCCCAAAGTATCATAGACTATAGGGAATCAAATAACGGTTTTAGCCGTATAGAGGATTTGCTTAATGTCTCGGGTATAGGCCCTGCTAGATTTGAAAACATAAGAGAAAGAATTACTATAGAGAGGTGATAGAAATGGCTTATTCGATCTTGGTAGTGGATGACGAGAAATTAATTGTAAAGGGGATAAAATTTAGCCTAGAGCAAGACGGGATGAAAGTAGACGCTGCATACGACGGCGAAGAAGCACTAGAATTGGCAAAAAAAAATAATTATGACCTAATAATATTGGATGTGATGCTGCCAAAAATAGAAGGCACCGCCGTATGCCAACAGATAAGGGAGTTTAGCCCCGTACCGGTGGTTATGGTCACAGCCAAGGATGATGATATAGACAAGATTATGGGCCTAGAATACGGAGCAGACGACTATATAACCAAGCCCTTTAATATCCTAGAGCTTAAGGCCCGCATAAAGGCCATACTGCGCCGTAGCGGCCTAAGCCGCCCAGCAGCCCCAGCAGTAATAGAGAGTCTTACACTGCGTGATATAACCCTGGACACCCAATCCCGGCGCGTAACCGTACGCGATGCTGAGATATATCTCACCGCAAAAGAGTATGACTTGCTGGAGTTTTTTATGAGTAATATTGGCCGGGTATACACCCGCGAGCAATTGCTTGCCCAACTGTGGGGAAGCGAAAATGCAGGTGATGTGCGCACAGTAGACGTGCATGTACGCCGGTTAAGAGAAAAAATCGAAGATAACCCAAGCGACCCCAAATATATATGTACAAAATGGAGAGTGGGCTACTATTTTAGATAATGTATTATGGTATAAGAGCTTACGCTGGAGGCTGGCTCTTAGTTATATACTACTAAGCGTTGTACCGATGTTTATTTTCTATATCACTGCAATGAACTATACAGAAACTCATTATTTAAGTGAGCTTAAGAGTGATATGCAAATGCACGCCAGGATTGCTACAACGTTTTTGTCGCGCCGCGGAATGGACAACCTTCTAGAAGGCGGTGGGCCTTTGGCCGTAGTGCAAGGCGATATTGCAGGGCGCGGCTCGGAATGGAACATGCGTGTACTGGTGTTTGACGAATATGCAACGGTGTTTATAGACTCAATTACAACGCCTGGGCGCGTAGGGCAGACACTTATTATCCCAGAAGTACTAAGCGCACTAGAGCGCCAATATCAAGAGCCTTTGTTGCGGCGTGAGTACCAGGCCATATACTATGCAATAAGCATACCCTATGGCGATGGCGAGCGGTTTGGCGCTGTATTATTGGTTGCCTGTGTAGAGGATATATTTAACTCACTTTCACAAATAAGCGACAGGATACTTTTGTACAGCCTAATGGTAGGTATTGCGGTTGTTGCACTGGTTTTTGTCGCATCTCATTGGCTTATAGCCCCGCTAAGGCGGATGCTAAGGGTCGTGCAAAGGACGGCGGCCGGCCGGTTGGACCAGCGCGTACCAGTAACGGGCGGTGATGAATACGCCGTTTGGGGGACAGCCTTTAACTCCATGACCGAAAAGCTAGAGCAAGTAGAAAAAACTCGCGAAGAGTTTGTGTCCAACGTGTCTCACGAGTTAAAAACGCCACTGTCTTCTATGAAAGTGTTGAGCGAGTCCCTTCTTTTGCAAGAGTCTGTCCCGGAAGAAGTATATCGGGAATTTTTGCAAGATATAGTCTCGGAAGTTGACCGTATGACAACCATTAACAATGACCTTTTAGCCCTGGTTAAAATTGACCAACGGGAACAGGGGCTAAATATCAGGCTTGTATCTATAAACCTCATGGTAGAAGATATCCTAAAGCGGCTATCTCCTTTGGCCGAGCAAAGAAATGTCGCATTGTATTATGATGATGTGCGCCCCGTGGAAATGGATGCAGATGAAATAAAACTCTCCTTGGCTATCTCCAATATTGTAGAAAATGGCATAAAGTACACCCCAGGCGGCGGTACAGTAAAAGTTGTTGTTGATGCAGACCATCAGTTTGCATACATTACCGTGCAAGATACAGGTATTGGCATACCCGAAGAAGAACAATCCAAGATATTTACCCGTTTTTACCGGGTTGACAAAACTCGTGACAGGGAAACGGGAGGTACTGGTTTGGGGCTTTCTATTTCATATTCTGCGGTGCTTATGCATGGGGGTAGCATCCGAGTTAACAGTAGACAAGATGAAGGCTCTGTTTTTATTGTGCGTATCCCTATAAGGAGGAGTTGATGTGGCAGGTATAAAAAAATGGGCCGCTATAGGGGTTGCAATTGTGGTTGTTACTGTTGCAGTGGTTGCAGCACTTGTTCTATATCGTGGCGGCAGTGATGCTAATCAAATAAATGTATATTTTTTTAACCAGATAGAGAGGCAGATGGAAGCAGAAGTGCGACCGCTGCCAGAAGGGGAATTTCAGATATATGACATTATTATGTATTTGCATGCCGGCCCTAGGACAGGCGGCCTGGACACTACATGGCCCTTGGAGCTTGCACCGCAGCCAGAGGATTTGATTAGCGCTGTAAAACTACAAGATACAACGCTGTATGTCTTTTTAACACCTGTCTTTCATGAAATGTCACCTATAAATCAATCCTTATTTAAGGCGGCATTTATCCATACACTTGGCGAGGCCCCACTAGTATCAGACATAAAACTACTGGTGACAGAAAATTATAACTACGCCTTTGAGGCAATTATGCGGGGCTTAGATGATGACGGTCAAAACAATGACAATGACGAGGATTATACCCCGTATGTGCCATTGATTATTTATGATAGCAACCATGCAGGTATCTTAATAAACCCACTAGACCCGCCAATTTCACCCCAGTGGATGGCAAATCGTACCTTTAACAATTTGCATTTTGTAGATGCCACTGGTACAGGCTTAGTAGTCGAGTCATATTTTGCAGAAGACATAAACATGCAACCCCGGCGTTTGGCAGAATACATGCTGGACCTTTTAATTGCCGGCCCGCGCCAAGAAGGGGCTGTGTCTTTGGTCCCACCAGAGACAAGTGTATTGCGAATAGAGACAGACGGCTCTGACATTTATGTAAACCTTAGCAGTGACTTTTTTACACGGTTTGTTGGCAGCAGGCGGGATGCGCATCTGATGATATATTCTATTGTTAATACCCTAACTGCAGAGCTTGCGCAGACCCGCGTTTTTTTCCTTATAGAGACACAGCAGGTAGAGCAGTTCCATGGGGTAGAGGACTTTAATACGGAGTTTACACGGGATAACACCTGGCTGCTGTCATATATAGAAGCACTTGCTTTGGAAGATGAATCCGACGAATATGAAACAGAGGAAGAAACAGAATGAAGCGCCCATTATTGGCGGCGCTTGGGTGCCTAATTTTAGGCATTGTGTTGGGAAGGGTTGAGATATTTAGGACGCTTAGCCCTATGTTGCTTGTTGGCCTTGGTCTTGGACTGGGGCTTATTTTTTGCCTATTTGTGTACCGAGTTTACCGCTATGGGGCGATTTTTGTAGTTGTGTTGTTTTTACTAATGGGGCTGTGGCGGGTAGAGAGTAGTATGTATAGTCATATTACATCACCTGTGTACGCGAAGTTTACGGGTGTAGTAGTAGATACCGGGCGCACAGGTGGCGGGAACCAGTGGGCAGCAGTCGTAGGCGATGTTTATATGGTTGCTGTGTACGATACATATGACTATGACATATACCGCGAGTTTACATACGTAGATATGCCAAGCTTTAGGATAATGGCCTATATACGCCCGCACCAGCCACAGGCTGAAATTGGCGCAACTATGACCCTAACCGGGTACCTGCGTCCGCTTGCGCGAGCGCAAAACCCGGCAGGGTATGACCAGTTCCAGCACTTGCGCAGCCAAAAAATAGACTCTGTAATGTGGCCGGACGAAATATATATAGGCGAACACGTGCCGTCTTTAATAGTGATTCTTAGGCAATTTAGGGACAGGCTTGCACATGTATATGACAGCTTGCTACCTATGCGCGAGGCTGGGGTCATGAAGTCTATGGTATTGGGTGACAGGTTGGATATGGACCAAGACCTGGCTGGGCAATATCGTATGATGGGGATTTTTCATATCTTGTCCATCTCTGGTATGCATGTGGGTATACTTACATTGGCGGCGTTTTCGCTCATGAAACTGGTAATGCCCGAGCGTACTGCCGGGGTTATTGTGCTGGTGGTTATGGTCGCATACTGCCTTATGACTGGTGCAGCCGTGCCAACTGTGCGGGCGGTAACAATGGGTGGGGTGTTGGTTTTTGGACGGATTTTGTACAGGGATTATGATTTGTTGGCTTCTGTTTCGCTTGCGGGCATTGCTTTGCTTATTTATGAGCCGCTATTTTTATTTAATTTAGGGTTTCAGCTATCTTTTGGGGCTGTGTTTGGGATAGGGATACTCAAAGCTCCTATAGAGCGGGGGCTTGCTTTGCTTAGGTTGCCGGCTGGCCCGTTTAGGGGTAGCTTGTCTGTTGGGGTTGCGGCGGTGGCGGCTTCTTATGTTGCGTTTCAGCATCATTTGTATGAGATACCGCTTTATAGTGTTATTGGCAATATTGTTATCATGCCCACGGTTACTATACTTTTGGTGATGGGTGCCATGGTTGGGCTGGTTGGGCTTGTATGGATGCCGGGGGCGATGGTCTTGGCCGGGCCGGTATATTATATTTTGCGTTTTTACGAGCTTGCCAGTAGCTTTTTTGCGGCATTGCCGGGTGCAATGGCTCTTACAGGCGGCGCTAGTCTGGTTGTGACAGCGGCGGCAGTATTGGTGCTTTTGACTTTTGCATTTGCATTTAGCGGTTATGGGGAAGATTTTACTAGGCGGCTTTCGCTGTTTTTTGGGGCTGTGCTGGTTTTGGTTGGGTGTATATTTGTGCGGGATTTTCCTATGGACTTGCGAGTTACGGCTTTACATACCCATGGGGGATACGTTGTAGTAAGGAATTGGGGTGACACACTAATACTAGGAAGCGGAAGGGGAGGGGAAGCGGCCCTGCTTAGTTACTTGGACATGCGAGGTGTGAGGCGCGCAAATGGGCTTGTATTAACAGAAATGCCACGCCAGGCTGATATAAGAAGGGTCCAGGAGCTGCTGCCACGTGTATATGTACTGTATCTGCCCTACGAATTCGCCCCATCAGATGAACTGCGTATAGCAGCTATGACCCATGATGTGGAGCTTATATGGCTTGCCACCGGGCATACACATGAAATAGGGCATATAAGCATACAAGCAAAAACCCAGCCAATATTGCGGCTGGGCTTTGGGGATGCGGTTATCGATTTTACATACATTTATGAATACATGGATATGATGGCAGATGTAGTTATTGGCACGGGAGTTGTGGCCATAGGAGAACATGTGTACCAGACAGAAATACATGGCGCGGTGCAACTACGTATTAATAGGGGGCAAGTGCGGTATTGGGTGAGGTATAGATGAGTTTGACAACCTGCCTGTAGCGGGTTAGTCTACTGGTAAGAACGCGCTTGCGAAAAAGGAGAATAAATATGACAAAAGTTGCTCAGAAACCGCCTATGGGCTGGAACAGTTGGGACTGCTACGCCGCAACAGTTACAGAAGAACAAGTGCTAAACAACGCAAAGTACATGAAAAAGCATCTGAAATCGCATGGGTGGGAGTATGTTGTGTGCGACATTCAGTGGTCGGAACCCGGTGCGGGTACAACCGCGTGGGAGTATCGCCCAATGGCACCCCTTAACATGGACAAATGGGGTAGGCTTATTCCCGCCGAAAACCGCTTTCCAAGCAGTGCGGGCGGCAAAGGTTTCAAACCCATTGCCGACCAGGTTCACGCGATGGGTTTAAAGTTTGGCATTCATATTATGCGTGGTATTCCGCGTCAGGCGGCATATGCTCGTATGCCTATTCTTGGTTGCGAAGGCGTAACCACCGACCAAATTGCCAATCCATTTTCCGTTAGCAAATGGAACTCGGATATGTACGGGTTGTTTCACAAAAACAAAGGCGCACAAGAGTATTACGATTCTATTTTTAAACTCTACGCAGAATGGGAAGTTGATTTTATAAAGGTAGACGATATTTGCAACACAAACCTTCACGCACACGCGCCGTACTCCGCAAAGCGCGAAATAGAAATGATGCGCCGCGCAATAGAAAACAGCGGCAGGCCAATGGTACTTAGTCTGTCTCCCGGCCCGGCAGTTATAGAAGAAGCCTGGCACCTAAAAAAACACGCCGAAATGTGGCGCATTACCGACGATTTTTGGGACCACTGGCCGCTACTTTTGGATATGTTCCGCCGTTGCGAGGTTTGGCAACATCACGTAGGCCCGGGCAACTGGCCGGACTGCGACATGCTTCCACTGGGGCATATTGGAATAGGCCACAAAAACCCACGTCAAACCCGCTTTACAAAGGCAGAACAGCTTACCATGATGAACCTCTGGTGCATCTTCCGCTCGCCACTAATGATGGGCGGCGAAATGAACGACAACGATGACTGGACACTCTCGCTTATGACAAACGATGACGTACTTTCGGTAAACCAGGACGGCTGCAACCCTCGCCAAATTGCTTTCCAAGACGGCTACGCCATATGGGTAAGCGATGCACCAAACGGTGCGGTTAATCTTGCCTTATTTAATCTTTCCGATAAAACCGCCGAAGTTTCCTGCACGTTAAGCGAAATTGCGCAGGCTGTGAAGTCACGTACCATTCGTGACCTTTGGAGCGGTAAGGAGTTTGAGGTTACGGGGGACGTTATAAAAACGGAATTAGAGGCGCATGGGTCGGTGTTATATAGGTTGGGTTAGGCTTGCATTTACTTTTCAACAAGTGTCGTGCGTGATCCTTTTTTCTTATTTTTGGCTGCTGCAATTTCGCGCGTAATTATCTCATTATAATAACCAACATCGCTAACGTCATAGCTGCTAATTTCAAAATACTGCTGGTACGCGCACGCTTCGTATGTTATCCCTTGGAATGTCCATGTGTTGAGCATTGCGCAGTTTTCTTGACAATTACGGCATGTTGACTGTGTGCGTACAAGGGATTTCACACTCTCTGGTACTGTTTCGAGATATTGGGTATATGCATCTATGTTTCGCAATCTTAATAGTATGCGGAGTTTTTTATTGTTGGTTAGACATGCAACCAGGCGTGATGTAGCTTTTAGGGTCAATAAATATTCTACCCTAAACGAGATGCTACTATAGTCGTCCGAATTACCTACTATAAGCCCTTGTGACATGAGATGCTTGTTAATGCCGGCATAAAATTCCTGGTCACTGCTAGACAGATATGCGGAGAAAATTGTCTGGTGAAGGTCCTCTGGCCATTCTTCTTGTGGTATGGCCAGGAAATAATTAAGTGAGAATATGGCATGTTTCCTTAATGGGGTGTTTGCCATATAGCCGAACAAAGCAGGTATTATATTGTTATCATCCGGGTATAAAATTGTGAAGGTATCGCTGTTTTTATCAAGAGTTTTACCGTTAAAATTTTGAATTATAAACCCAAAATCGCATAATTTACTAAATATCATGTTGCTGTTGGAGATACTGTACATCTTAAGTTTTTTGCATGTTTCTGTGAATAGCTTTCTGTCTACAGTGATACCGTCGCCAGAAAGCGTACCAAACCGTACCATTGTATGAAGCGTGGATACTAGCCTATATGCAGACTGCCCCGACGACGCGGCTTTGGGGTTATACTTCCCATAGTCGATATCTTCTACAAGCAATAGCCCGTATCCTTTGGGGTCTTGAATCATATCTAAATATAGGGATTGGACGATTTCTGTTAACGACTTTAAGCCGTCTATAAATGCTTCTTTAGTCATCCCGCACAAACAGTTAGGGTTTACATTAAAATCATCCGGGACAGGGATGATATGGTCTAGATAATATTGCAAGGTGTTTTGGCAACAATAAGTATGTTTCTTCATCTTATCCCCTCCGGTTAGCTATAGCTGCCAGCATCTTATCATCTGGGTTGGGTATGAGTGCGGTGTCTATTAGCATCCCTTTATCTACGGCTTCTTTTTTTGCTGCTTCCAGTGCCGCTGTTACGGCGGCTACCTCCCCTGTAAACATAACAGTAGATTTGCCACACATGCCGTGTGCGATGCGTATCTCTGCCAAGTTGACCCATGACGTTTTGGCGGCGGTGTCCGCGGCCTTTATTGCCGCCGCACCAGTGGATGCCTCTACCAAGCCAAGTGCCGCCCTTTGCGGCAAGGCTTCTTTCCCATTTATGGCTGCAAAAATGCTAATGTGTGGGCGGCCCAGTATAAACTCATCTATCAAGCCTGACACATGCCTTGCCGCCTCCAAGGAGGCTTTTACTGCACCAATGCCACCACAAAACAGTATCATATACTTGCCAGGGCAGATGGTTTGGGCCGCTAAAACATCCACATCGGCAGTTTTTGTTACAATGTCTAAAGCCGTAATGCCAGCGGATACGGTACTATACTCTATCATGGCCAAGGCCTTGCGTACTGGGGCCTTGGATATAACTAGGCTTTGGTTATCGTTCATATGTTTACCCCATATCAAATAGAGATGCCCATGTCTGGGCCATCTACGATACCTACAATTACTGCATCTACTGGCGCGCTGGGGTTATCTAGTGCTACCCTGGCGGCACTTCCAATTGTCACAAGTACTATCTCGCCGGCACCGGCGCCCACATTATCTACTGCCACCACGCGCTTAGGCTCACAGCCATGCATTGACTCAACAATCAAGAACTTGCTACCCGTAAGTTTCTCATTTTTCCTGGTGGCTATTACAGAGCCTATTACTTTTCCTATCAGCATTGTGATACCTCCATAGTGGTGTGGGGGTGCTTTAGAAGCTGCGCGTGTGTACCCGGTTTTATACCAAAGGCGTTGGCTTCGTCTGTATCTATGTGCATTTCTAGTGTAAATGTTGCATCTACCCGTACCAGTACATTGGAAAAGACACCACCGCGTGGGCCATCAACAAGGACATTAACAATATCCCTATCACTTACGCCAAAAATTGCGGCATCTGTAGGGGACATGTGAATATGCCGCCTAGCCATTATGCAACCCTCGCCCAAGTAAACTGCGCCTTTGGGCCCGATAATGGTAACGCCAGCGCTACCGGCTATATCACCAGAATCACGTAGCGGTGCAGTAATGCCAAGGGCGCGGGCATCAGAAGCGGACACCTCAACTTGTGTGGCACTGCGTAGGGGGCCAAGCACCCTTGCCTTTAATATCTCACCGCTATTACGCCCTACTATGGAAACAGTCTCATTGGCGGCAAACTGCCCGCCCATGAGCTCCTTGTAAAACGTAAGCTGGCTTCCTGGCCCAAATAAGATATCCATATGCATGCGACATAAATGCAAATGTCTGGCGGATATGCCTATGGGAAGTGGTGGGGTGGGGTTAATGGTATTTACATATCCCCCACCCGTATCTTGTGCGGCTAGTTCACGCAACACTTTGGCTGCTATGTCGCGGATTAATTGCTCATTCAAGGCTAATCACTCTACTTAGGCAGTATGCCTTCCACGTCGCCGTGGGGGCGTGGGATTACGTGAACCGCTACTATTTCACCCAGGCGGGATGCGGCGGCTTCACCTGCTTCTACTGCGGCTTTAACTGCGCCAACATCGCCACGTACCATTACGCTTACTAGGCCACTGCCTATTTTTTCTGTGCCTACTAGGTTTACATTTGCGGCTTTTAGCATTGCGTCTGCTGCTTCTATTGCGGCTACTAGGCCCCTTGTTTCTACTAATCCTAATGCTTGAAGTTCCATTTTTATTGCCTCCTTGGGTTTATTTATTATTGGTTTGTTTGCTACGGGTACTGCAACGGGTGCTACAATGGGTGATGGTGTAACACTAGGTGGCGCTTGTGGGGTTGTTGGGGGTTTTTCCATGATGAATACCTCCTATTTTTGCGGCGCTTTCGCGCACCATTTTCCAGATTTCGGGGTGGGGTGCGGGAATGACCAGCGATGATTTTATATCTTTATTGTGCGCTACTGCATCAACTGCCGCCGTGACGCTGGATACTGTACCACTTACAATTATAGTCACAAGCCTGCCGCCTAGCTTTTTTTCCCATGTTACAAATGTTACAGCGGCGGCTTTTAGCATTGTATCTAGTACGGTTATGGCGTTACATAGGCTGGGGAGTTCTACAAACCCAAGCGCGGATTTTTCTGTGTTTGCTGTCATTGCTATTATGCCTTGGGCAGTATTGTTTCAACATCTTGGTGTGGGCGTGGGATTACATGCACTGCTACTAGCTCCCCAAGACGCGCTGCGGCTTCTGCGCCTACTTCTGTTGCGGCTTTTACAGCGCCAACATCACCGCGCACAATTACTGTTACCAAGCCACTGCCGATTTTTTCGCTGCCTATAAGGCGTACGTCGGCGGCTTTAACCATTGCGTCGGATGCTTCTATTGCGGCTACTAAGCCCCTTGTTTCTACTAATCCTAAAGCTTCTTGTTTCATGTTAATTCCCTCCTGATATTTTCTATGAAAATGCGCTTATTTTTAGCATTTTTTCTGTGTCTTGTGTTGGGCGCGCTATTATGTGCTTGGATAGCACACCGCCTAGGCTTGTTGCGGCTTTTTCCCCTGCTTCTAGTGCAGCTTTTATATCCGCGACACTACCGCGCAGCTTTACCAGTACCAACAGTGGGATTTCTAGAGTGTCTGCCTTGTCTGGTTTGTTTTTGTCGAAGGACTCTATTGTGACATTGGCGGCCTTGCATGCTGCGTCTGCTGCTGCAAATGCTGTAACCAGCCCGTACACTTCTAGCAGGCCTACTGCCTGGCCGGCGCTACTCATTTATAACTGCCACCTTAATCCCCTCCATGCGGAGGTTTGTTTGTAGTGCTTGGTCAATTTGTGTAAGCGGATATTTGTGAGTTATAAGTTTCTCAAGTGGCAACCCTATGGCCTTGGCCCGCTTCATGAAGTCAAATGTCGTAGCATAGTCCCTTAATGTGTACACCCATGAGCCTACTACAGTAATTTCTTTTTTGCATATGTCGTGATGGGGGTTTATGGGTGCATCGCCGTTGTCTACAAAAAAGCCCAACTCGCATAGCCCACCGCCACGGCGTATAAACTTCCAAACTGCCGCATGAGCCGCGGGCGAACCGGTGCATTGGAATGCAAAATCTGCAAGTTTGCCAGATGTGGCTGTTGTAATGGCTGCCAATACGGCATCCGCACTGTTATAGCGCTTTATGTTGACTGTTTCTGTAGCGCCTAAGTCACGTGCAAAGTCCAGCCTTTTGTCTTCGCCGTCTACAGCCACTATGTTGTGGATACCCATGGTGCGCAGCACCGCAATCAACAACAGGCCAATAGGGCCGCAACCTTGTACCAACACCCGACTGTTAAAGCGTAGTAGGTTGGTTTTTTTGGCTTGCTCTACTGCATGTATTACAACCGCTGCCGGCTCTACCAACAAGCGCAACTCTAGGTTAAGGTCATTGACAACAAAGAACGATGAACCGCCCCGTATCATAAGATAGTCTGCAAACCAGCCATTAAAATGCACATCGTCGTCCGGTAACAGCCCGTAAACAGATGATGTATCGGACAAGTTTAGCTTGTTCATGTCCATCATAGCTATATCCGCGTCATCGTCGAACATCACGCTGGTCACGACTTTGTCGCCCAGTTTTACTGGATTGCCGGCGCTGTCTTGGGTGACGTTTTTGCCCATTTTTATGATAGTGCCGCTTCCTTCGTGGCCCAGCACAACCGGGATTAGACCAAACGGGTCTTTTTTGTACTCGTGAGCATCTGTGCCGCATACCCCACAGCCTTCAATTTTGACCAATATCTCATTGTCGCCTGGGGTGGGGATTGGGTAGTGCTGGATTTCAAACTTTTCTTTTGCCGTAAGCATAGCTACCCGGCCTGTAGTAGGGGTGGGCTTAGAGCTGGGGAGGGTAGGGGTGGCAGTGGCAGTCATTTCGCTTAGGACTTGTTGTACAATTTTTTCGATGTTGACTGTGTTTATTTCCATGGTATCACCTCATTTATTCGTTTTAAGATGGCTTTATTTTACCTGATGCATAGGCTATCACCCATCACACAGCGCCGGCTTTTTGTAAATGTCCTGGCGCTTGTAAGCCCCTCGCCGGTGCGGCTGGCTATTGTAAAAGAGCAAAAACCCTCGCCACCAAAGCCTAGTGCCGCGTAAGACGGTGCATTTTTTACAAAAATGGCAGTGTCTGCTTCCTGGCCCAAGCGGGTTAGGTTGTCTACATTTTTAGAATGCATATGCACAGAGTGTCTGTGGCCCTGCTCTAGCTTTACGGCAATGCGTATGCCCTCGGCAACATCTGTAGCACGCACAATGCCCAAGATTGGCATCATAAGTTCTTCACGTATTAATATGTGATCTTCGTCGCCTTCGAAAATGATGCACTTTATTTCATCGCTAGTATTGGTGGTTATATTAATCATTTTTAGTAGTTCTGTTGCGCTTTTGCCTACGCAGTTGCGGTTGAGGCGTACTTGGTTGCCATTGTGTTCTAAAACAGTCATACACAACTTTTCTACTTCGTGGGGCTTGGCTAGATAGCAGCCGTTTTGCTTTAAATAATGTATCAGCTCGTCTGCTATTTTGGTGGTAGCTATTATCCCTTTTTCGGCAATGCAAGGTAGGTTGTTATCAAACGTTGCACCTGCAACTATATCTACCGCGGCTTGTTTTATGTCTGCTGTATCGTCTACCAAAACAGGGGGGTTGCCGGCACCGGCACCTATAGCGCGCTTGCCGGATTTAAGCGCGGCCGTAACCACACCCGGCCCACCGGTTACAACCAGGAGTTGTATGTCAGTGTGTTTAAACAAGATATTGCCGGTTTCTTGGGTAGGATGGGACGTAGAAACAGCGATATTGTCCGGCCCACCTGCTTCAAAAGAGGCCTGGTTAATAAGATGCACTGCATAATTTGATGACCTTACCGCCGCTGGGTGCGGGTTAAACACAACCGTGTTGCCCGCGGCAAGCATCCCTATAGTGTTGCATAGTACTGTTTCGCTGGGGTTGGTACAGGGGGTTATTGCCCCTATAACCCCAAAGGGCCCGCGTTCTACCAATGTCAGGCCGCTATCACCAGAGAAGGCTAATGTATTTATATCCTCTGTGCCTGGGGTTTTTGTGGCTAGTAGTTTGTGTTTGGCACGCTTGTGGTCAGCGTTGCCCATACCAGTCTCTGCTACGGCCATATCTGATAGTATGCCAGCGTTTTCTATTGTTTTTTTGCGGATATTGGCAATAATTTTTTCACGGGTGGCCATGGATAGGCGGGCTACTTGTTTTTGTGCATGTGCAGCTTGGGCTATTGCGGTTTCCATGTTTGGGAAAATGCCGTACTCTGCAGGGTGGGGTTGTGACACGGTCTCGAGCTGCGTTTGTGAGACATTAAGCTCTTTTATTACATCGCTTACTATGCGTGATATAAGGTCAGCTTGTTGCAATGGGGGTGCTCCTTCCCAGTAAAAATCGTGTAAAATGCAGCAAAAATTTGCAAAACGGCTTAAATATAGCACAATATTAAAGGATCGCTTATTACAAAAGTATCAAAACCGGGCTGCTGCTGCCAGTTCGTGGTCTTGAGCTGCTGTGCCACCACTTACACCCACGGCACCAACGATATTACCCTGCTGGTTATATAGCGGTATGCCGCCGCCAATTGGTAGGATTTTGCCATCGCCTATAGCCTCTAAGCCATAAAACTGCTGGCCTGGTTGTACTAGTTGGCTAAGGTCTGCTGTGGACATTTTTAGCGCGGCGGCGGTGTAGGCTTTCGCGAGCGCTGCTTCGTAGCTTACCAGCAGTGCATTATCCATAACATGAACGGCTACTGGGTTGCCAGCGGCATTTACACAGGCGGCTACAATGGATAGGTCTAACTCACATGCTTTGTGTTCGATTATCTCTAATATGGTTTTGGCTTGGGCTAGGTTTATGTCATTGGTGCTACATGTTGTGCTTGTTTTGGTTTTATTAAGCGCATCGCTTACGGCCTGTGTTACTGCTTGCTCAAAATCCGCATAGCGGGCTTTTATATATAAGAAGTCGGATAACCGATTGATATATGCCAGTGTTGCTTTGGCGTAGCCAGACGATTCTGCTATTTGTGTCAGTTTAGTCTCTGCTCGTCTTGCTATGGCTCTTGCCAGGTCAAGGTTGGCTGATTTGGGGTTTGCACCGTAAGTCACGAAGGATTTTGCTGGCGGCATTTTAGAGCTTATAGCGTTTATACCTGATTCTAAAATTGCTACCTCGTCTTCGAAAAAGTCGTCCCATCCGGTGCTAGAAGACTTGTCTTTCCATGAGTGAGCCGGTGGTTTTTCTGCAGTTGATATTAGTGATAATACTGTCATGATGTTTTTTTGTATTTTTTCGTAATCTGCTATTGACTCGACTTGTGATGCTTGGCTCTTTATTATGCCAATATGCGCGTTTAACTCGTCAAGCGCGGCCATGGCTTGGACAATGGGGTGATGTTTTGGGATAGGGTTGCCGTTTTGTAGCATGGTTTTGCCGTTATCACCTGTTCTTGTGTAGATACTCATATGAATATGCCACCTTTTACCGCTCGGGCAGCGTTTGTGCCCAATATACGGCAATTAGAGTTTGCTGTTGGGCTGCTTAGCTGTATATAAAGTGTTGGACTTTGGTTGTCATGTGTTGTGTCATTTGTGGGGATATTTATTGGACAATTACGCATTTGCAACATTGCAAATTCGTGTGTGATGCCTATACCCACATGAAGGCGGGAACTATTAGCGGCATTGGCAGCCAAGTGTCTTACATCACCGCTTGTGCTTGTAACCGTATACGGGATACCTTCTTCTTCCAGACCCGCACAAATCTCCGCTATATGGAGTGGCTTGGCATAGGCTTCGTGTATGTGTACTGCTGGTTTTATCATATAGTAATCATACCTTTCGCCATGCATATATGTTGTGCTGAGTTAGTTTACATTCGGGGCTTCTTCCAGCGGGGCTGGCGGCTGGCTTGGTATACGGAAGGACTCATTGTGAATGTCGAATACATATGTGTTTGCATCCTCTGGATGCAATAATATCTTCACATGGTCGCCAATGTTTAGTAAATCATTATTATCCAGCGGGCCGCTAACAAATTGCATGTGGCCGTGTGCGGCTACCAACACGGTTGCGGGTTGCCCGTTTATTTGGATTCTCCAGTTATGCTCTGTCCCTAATACATTGGCCCATATAGGGTCGCCGTACTCTAGTAACCATTGAAATTTGTGCTGCTTGCGCTTGTCGTAAATCAAGAAACCTGCACCCAAACTGCCAAATATCACTGCAAGCCCCAGCAGTATCCCTACCGGTATCCAATAAAACGGCCACGTATTTACAAACTCATGCGGGTTTTGACTACTTACCAATATCTCTAAACGCTGTCCCACAAACATGTTGGTGCTAGACCAGCGAAGGGGAGCTGTAACTATCATGCCACAAGCTTCGTACTCTACATACACACGAAGACTATCACCACCAACGCCGTGGCGTATATCTACAATTGTTGCAGTTGTACGAATAGAATCGCGAGCTATATCCCTGTAATTGCGCCCAATGGTCGCGTACAAGATTATTGCAATAACGGCCAGCAGTAGCCCAACACTAAAAAAAACAACGCCTAGAATGTGTAGTACTTTTTTGTGCATTTATATATGTCTCCTTTGCAAGCGGTTAACTATTTATGAGTACCGGCATATGCCATAATAAGCCCGGTTGCCACGGCACCTCTTGCACCTTCTGTGCCACGGATATTGCCGCGCCCACATACCATACCCATATCTGCAAAAGCAGTTGATATAAAACCTGGTATTTCAAAATCCTCTGCAGAGCCACCCACCAGGATTACGTGCTTTATATTGCCCTGGCTTGGCATTGACATTGGCAGTAGTTTATTAATGGCACGAGTCGTGTTTTTTACAAAAACACTGCGCTTTGCATCCTGCCTTACGCTTACAATTTTTTCTATTGGGCGGTCTTCGTCTATTTTTATCATGCCTTCTGGCGCCATAATTACTACAGCACCAAAAAATCTTGGGTTTATGCCATCTTCATAAAAAATAATCTCGCCGGTTTCTAATCTTATATGAAACATGCTTTCTACTTTGGCTACTGGGTATTTTTTTATATTTTCTGCTGTTATGCGATTTGTGAGGCTAAGCTGGGACTGTATCATCATCGTAACCAGCTCCCCGGCCCCAGCTACAGATATAGAAGCAACTGTACCACTTGCATCTATTATAGCCGCATCGGTAGAGCCGCCACCTAAATCCAAAACTGCCAGTGGAAGGCTAACCCCGGGTGTTGTTAGTGCACCCAGTGCCGCCATCACAGGCTCTATACCAGAGACGGTTGTATAAAGTCCAGTTTTTTCTGAAAGAGTCTTGGCGATTTCTTGCATCGGTAACCGCCCTGCCGTTACCATCGCGGCTACTGCTATGGCTTTTTCTAAGCTAGTCTCGCCAGCCAGTGCGCCAGATATGGCTACAGGTGCAAAGGTATCTACCGCAAAAAGGTCGCGGATTTGAACTTCTTGGTGGCAGTGACTGGAACCGGGACTGTGAACTGCATTGCTATTGGCTAAGGCAGACATATCTTTGACCGCATTGGCCAGCATGTTACCGATATTTGTACCCGGCTCACCGCTTATATTTGATATCGTACCGGCTGTGTCTATTGCTTGCATTACCATTTCTGCGCCTTGGTTGAAGTCTACGTTTATGATGCTTTCGCCGCTTATTGTAATTTTGCCTATCTTTTGTGGTTTGGCAGGGTTGCTGTATGGGGCTTTCATGACTACAGCGGACTTTGCACCTATCAAACTCTTGGCTATGGGTGTGATGTGAATAGTTTCCTCTGGGGTAAGCCGTAAAAGTGTAGCTATCCCATAAGGGTTTGACAGCATCCGCACTGCATGGCCAGCAAGTGCAACCTCTATTGCTGTTTGTATACCATCTTTTATTTTGTGTATGCCGCGCACTTCGTCTATGATTGGGATTTTACGGTTTAAGCGGTTGTATACCAGCACGGCTTCGTCTTGTTGTAGTATTGCGCCGGTGATGTTTATGTTTTTGGCTTGGTTTATAAGCTTGGCTGCGGTTTCGTAGTTTGTGCTTTCTGGTACTACTACTATATATGGGTCGCTTGTATTTGCGTGGTTTATGTGATTTATATTTATAGTCTTGCCAACGCCAGTGCCATAGCCCGCAGGGGTTTTGGGGTTGTGCCCTAGCATAGATGACTCCGTAACAACGGTTTGGGTTAGGGTTTCCATAGCAGCGCCGCCTATTACCGGGGCTGCTTCGTTTATGCGTATATGGCTTATTTGCGATAAACTAATGTTGGCGGCGGTGGCGGCTTCTTCTAAAGCTGATAGTATTCCAGTTACATTATCGGCTGTACCCTTTAGCCCTGTAGTAAACACAGCGGCACCAGAAAGAAATCTAATCTTGCCTACATCGTCCTCCTTAGCTAGGCAGACCTCGGTTGTAGAGTTGCCTATATCTACCGCAGCTAGGATTTTCACTTCAAAATACCCCGCTTTTCATAAATTTCGGCTGCATCTGTGACTAGTTTTGCGCATATTGGTGCGTTGTAAGTTGTCATTAGGTCATTGGCCATGGCAACAAGTTCTGCCTTGGTTGCGCGGTAGGGGCGGAGCTTACCGTACATCTCTAATAACAACTCGTCTGGGATATCCACCAGCTCTGCCGCACGCTCGAAATTTTTAGCCAAGTGTGTACGGCCGTTTTCTCTTGCGGCTTGGCCTTGTAGTAACAATGTTTCTTTGGATATTTTTATATCTTCGGGCGTAATCTCTCCACGGCGTACGGCTTCTAGTGTGATTTCGGATTGTTTTTTGCCTGTCTTGGATAGTACATCCATGTGGGCGCTTAGCGGATATTGCATTATACAAGCCCCCAATCTATAGTCTCTTTGTTGCGGTCGGCTTTTTCTGTTTCTTTTATATGCATGATGGCCGCTTTTACTTGGTATGCGGCACGTATCATCGGGTCATTTTGTGTGGCTATGGGGGTTACGCTTTCACCCTTTGCGTATTTTGCGGCATTTTTGCCTATTTGGCGGTAATGAGACAATGTAAGCAGCGGGGCTTGTGGAAATAGTTCTATATTAGAAAGGACTTGCAAGTCTGTCTGGTGGATGATGGTAGTGCCCTTAGACTGGATACCTATGCCTATACCCGAGCCAGATAGGTTGGCGGCTTCCTTGCCAATTACAGCTACATCAGATGACTTAAAGACCTTAACAATGCGTATGTCCATGCCTTCCTCTTCTATGCCGGCTTTTATTTCGGATATGACTTGACTGTGTGGCAAGCCATTAATAGTTGCGGCTGCACCGGTGCCAAAGGCAGGGCCTACGCCTATTACCACTTCCGTTGGGCGGTAAGATGGTGATACTGGCATAGGCTGTGAAGCTTGCAAATGTTCAAGCACTATTTTTGTGACCAACGTCACAAGAGCTTCGTCTGGTAAGGCATTCTTTGTTGTGTGCCCGCCGTTCTTGCAAGAGAGGATTGTGTTGTCTTGCTGGCCCAATAAATCTTTTGGCATCAAATCCCCTCCCTATCAATGACATTGGCAATATTTTTTATTTCATCCCAGCGCTGCCCGCCCACGCGGTAACCCGTACCTGGGCCTTGGTAGTCATTGGGGGCGCTTATGGCAGATACAACTTTATAATCTTCATCCAAAATAGCAGAAGTTTGCATATAATCCCCATTTATGCGCTGTTTTAGCATGTTTAGCACCCGCTCGGCTATATGCTCATACCCTGTTTCGGACAGGGCTTTTACTATGTCAAGCCCAGTTAGGCCGCGCCGCATCAAGCTTTCTGCCGCTGCTATATCTGCGGCAGCATCCCTTGCCAAGGTATCCTTGCTGCCATGAGCATAGGTAACGGCTTCAACTTGCGCGTCTGTTATTTCGGCCAAGTTTAAATATCTAAAAACCGCTTGCACGGCTCGCCCAGCTTCTTGTCTTACACGTATAACTTCATCTTCGGATACGGGCCTAAGCCCGCCGTCTACCATCATATCCCGTTGCAAAATATTATAATCGTCATAATCTTCTGCATCGAAATTAGAACCGGCAAACAAGTTATCGTAATTGGGCTCACCGGCATAGCCAGAAAATATAAAGTCTGTACCGGGCAAAAACTGAAGCATCGTGCGTGCCGTACGGCGCATGTCCGAGTGGGAAAAACTTTGGTCGTTGGAAGATGCTACTTCCAAGTCAAGGGTTGCGGCAATAAGATTTTCGGCCAGCACAGCACGTATCCCAGATGGGACAGATGCTGTAATACCAATACAGCTTACAGAGCCGTTTTGTATCCCTTGTGAGCCAGCACCCTTGGCTACATACAAACAACGCGCTTCCAAATAAAGCATGGACTTGCTTTGGGCCGCGCCCATAAGTGCCTCCGAGCCTGTACCGGAGGTAAAGCGCGTCTTAAGCCCCCTAGACGCATATGCAGATGCCAAGAAAGCCTTAGAGTATGGGGTATCATCCCCATCAACAAAAACCGGCTCTGTGCCATAGACAGACATTGTTTCTGCATAAGTGGTAAAGCCGCGTATACCTAAGACCAACTCTGTAGCTTCTTCTACAGCGCACTGGGTCAGTACACCAGGGCGGCCTACTTGTGAGCCAATTAACAAAGCAATAGCGTTTAAGGGTGCATATCGTGCAACGCCAACCGTTGTTTCTTCTTCTGCAAAACCACGAAGCGCTCCCTCTGCACTGTCTGCCGCAATCTGTACTGGGTCATCCTTTACGTTGGTTATATGAGCTTGTGTGGCAGGGATGCTTCTTGCGCGCATTTTTTGCATGGCCATCATCATCTCAACTACATTAAGATGGTTCATGACTTCTGTAATTTTGGCTGGGGTGATACCGGATACTATTTCTATAATTTCTTTGCGAGCGATGTTGATATCTGTGAGTTTGCGAGCAATTTCAACAGATGGAATATCCATAAAATGCACTAGGCTAGCGTTGATTGTATAGTCGGCAATAAAACGGTCTATAAAATCGAAATTTTCGCGTGTTATGCCGTCTATTTCAGTTATTGTTCCGTCTACTACTTTAATAGACGGTTTTGGGTCGTAGGGGCTGTGCATGGCAATAAAACCAGCCTCTGGCCACTCTGCAATAAAGCCATCGCGGTTTACGGGGCGGTTGTTTAATATTTGAAAACGCTTAGACTTACTCATGGTTTTGCCCCTTTACATAAAAATAGAGCTCTGCTTAGAGTTATTGTTTATAACTTGCCAGTACCTTTCGCACAACGGCTTCAACTGTTTCAGGAGTATATGGTTGGCTATCACTGGTAGTGTAAGGGGCGGCAGCGGCAGTCCCATTTAGCGAATGGCAACTGCACCCACCCGCACTATTTACACGTGCACAAATATCTGCCGGGTGTTTGCCTGGCAGGCCCATTTCCTTGCGAAGCTCATACAGCCTTGTTACCTTTTGTTTGTCCAGTTGTTGAGGCTTGCCTATTTGGCTGGAAATAAACAATAGCTTTGCATAAAACTCTAAAGATTCCATTTTGTGATAAGCCGAAAGCAGGTCACCCGCATACGTGAGTGCACCATGGTTTTCTAACAATACAGCATCATAGTGCTGCAAGTACTTGGCTACTGCATTGGGTATCTCGTCTGTAGAAGGCGTACCATATTCTGCAATAGGTACACAGCCCAAGATTATTATAGCTTCGGGCATAATAGGTTCTGTTAATGGGGTCCCAACAATTGCGTAGCTGGTTGCATAAGGTGGGTGGGCATGAACTACAGACTTTACATCTGGCCGCTCTTTATAAACGCGCAAGTGCATCTTAATTTCAGATGATGGACGATACCCGCCTTTGGCCTGTAATACTGCGCCGTTTGCGTCTACCTTGCATATCATGTCCGGTGTCATAAAACCTTTGCTAACGCCGGTGGGCGTGCAAAGATACTCGTTTGGGCTTATTTGAACAGAAATATTGCCGTCATTGGCGGCGATAAAGCCCTTGTCGTAGATGCGTTTGCCTATTTCGCAAATTTGCTTTTTAATTTCAAAATCTGATGGCATGGTTGGCCCCTCTTTCGTTTTTAAGTATGTCCATAGAATATCACAACATCAAAAGCAAATCAACATCTTCACAGATATGTAATCAAAATATAACCAGGCAAATAAAAGACCCCGCCACTTGGCAGGGCCTTACACTACTAATTATATTATAGGTACCTAATATTTGTTTCATCAAAAAACTTTGCCCATTCTGTGGGTATGTTGTCAGACACAACGGTGTGTATCTGTAATAAATCCAGGGTTTTTGCAAAAGACATCCGGTCAAACTTGCTACTATCTACGGCCAATATCACTTCTTGGGCATTGGCAGCCATGACTCTTTTAATCTCAGCTTCTTCCAAATTTGATTCCATAACACCTTTTTCGAAATCTAGACCCTTGCATGAAATTATTGCTTTATCTGCGGTAAGTTGGTTTAAAACATAAGTTGTACCGCTTCCCACAAGCGAAAGGGATGAGCCGCGCAGCACCCCGCCGGTTGAGATGGTATTGATGTTGGTACTGCTAGATGAACATTCCATAAGTATTTCAACGGAGTTGGTAATAATGGTTATGTTGTCTACACTTTTAATCCGCCGCGCAATGTGGACGCATGTAGAGGATGCGTCCAGTATAATATTTTCTTTTGGAGTTATGAGTTTGTGGATTTTTTCTGCAATTATTAGCTTTTGTGCTTTGTTTGTTTCTGCACGCATCTTGTATGGCATCTCACTTGAGAGATTGTGAGCCTTTACCGCACCGCCATATGTTTTTTTAAGTAGACCTTCTTTTTCTAGCTTTTCTAGGTCGCGGCGGATGGTTTCTTCTGTTACTGCGTATTTCTTGGCTAGTTCTGGAACCAGTACGCGTTTTTCTGCTTCCAGGGTGGCTAGTATTAGATTTCGTCTTTCTACGGCTAACATGGACACACCTTTTCTTTGTTTGTGCTTTTATTTTCTTTATTCTATTGGGTTGTGGTGATATCGTCAATCAAAATATGCATTAATTTTATTTGAGTATCGTCACTTGCTTTCCACTAATAGTTATTAACCCATCATCTGCCATTTTTTTGAGTTCTTTGGACAAGGCACTCCTGTTGGCCATCAAGTAACTGGCCAGCATGGTTTTTGTAAAGGGGATTGTTACTACTGTTGTCTGCCCCTTACTGCGCAACATATGTAGGTATGCAAGTATTTTTGCCCTTAGATTCTTCTCTCGCAAGATATTAATCCTGTCAAACATGCGGAAATATTTATCCCCTATATTCCTTAGCATGTTTTGAATAAACATCCTATGAGCTACACATGCCTTTGTGCATATAGAAAATAACTGCCTATACTCTATAAGCGCTACCGTCATGTCAGACATGGCATACACCGTCACAGGGCTTTTGTGTGTTCGTGTGCTTACTAATATTTCGCCATATATGCTAGTTTGTGTGAGATTCGAAATTAATATGTGGGTCCCGTCTATATGCTCTAGGTATGCGTGCGCGGTTCCAGATAAGACTACCCCCATATGCGTGACTATGTCCCCGGTAATAAGCAGCATCTCGTTTTTGGAAAAGTGCTTGATGCCTGGGGATAGACAATTTAATAGGTTTTCATATTCGCAAGTATTGATATCTGAAAATAATGTAGACTTTTGAAGGGTTGATTTATAATCTAATTCCATTTCTCACCTCTGATGTGTTGCGTAGGCAACAGTTTTACATTGGCGATTATAGTACAATGCAAAAAAATAACAAGGGGATGGATATCAGATATGAATAATGGACATACAAAAAGACGTGCGTTGTGGATTGCACAAACTGCTATGCTTATAGCGTTAATGGTAACTGCGCAAATATTTACACAACCATATGGGCAGTTTGTTACAGGGTCAACAGTAAACTTTATTTTGGTAATGGCTTGTATCTTAGTTGGTGTATCGTCAGGCATAACTGTTGGTGCTATTTCGCCAATTATTGCATATATGATAACCGGGCGGCCTATTTTCCCGGTGCTTATACCGTTTGTTATAACCGGGAATGCGGCACTTGCTATTGTGGTACATTTTATATTTGCTAAAGCGTATGTAAGGACATGGGACTTTTCTTATGTCAGGGCTGTATTGGCTGTTATTGTTGGGTCTGTAGCCAAATTTTTGGTGTTATGGGTTGGGATTGTACAGGTTGCGCTATTATTTATCCCCAACATAATGCCGCCACAAGTCGAGGCTTTGTCACATATGTTTTCTTGGCCTCAGCTTGTAACGGCATTGATTGGGTCTACTCTTGCCATGGTTGTTGCGCCACGTTTGGTAAAGGCTATTAAAACCCGGTAAGATATATATTATTTGGTACAGGTACAAATAAACTCGAAACTACATTCCTTCATATTTACACGCCCGTCTGGCAAGAATATCACGCCTTCGGACTCTAACATCCCCTTGCGCATATCTGCAAATTGGCCGCCGGTTACGGTGCCGTCGGCCATTACTACCCTTTGCCAGGGTATATCTTCTGGGCAGATACGCATTGCCCGTCCAACTTCACGCGCAGCGCGTGGGCGGCCCAGCATACGAGCTATTTGGCCGTAAGAAATTACTTTGCCCAGCGGCACCTTTTTTACGGTTTCATATATTTGTTGATAAAATTGGTTCATAATTTAACCAGTGCTCCTTTATTCATACTAATCTCATATAAGACTTTGCCCAAATGAAAATATCAGGCATCAATGATTTTTCGTTTGGGCAAATTTTCTTTTATTTGAGATTTGTATCTCACATATCTTCTTGCATTTTGTAGAAAATATAGTACTATCCTGTCGTACATACCGCAAGCCAAGAATGGAGCAAGCCATGACAAAAATTGTTGAGTGTATCCCCAACTTTAGTGAAGGCCGATGCAAAAATACAATAGACAAACTTATAAACACCGCGCAATCAGTCCCTGGAGTATCGCTGCTGGATGTGAATGCCGACCCAAGCCATAACCGTACCGTGCTTACATTACTAGGTACCCCAGAAGGCATAAAAACCGTTGCATTATCTTTGACAAAATGTGCAAGAGATAATATTGACCTGTCTCATCAAGTGGGTGAGCACCCACGTATGGGCGCAGTAGATGTCATCCCCTTTGTGCCAATAAAAAATATATCTATGGCAGAGTGTATAGCTTTAGCCATAGACACAGGCCGCACAATTGCCCATGAACTTGATATCCCGGTCTACTTATATGAAGAAGCCGCAAGCACTCAGCGTAGGCGTAACCTTGCCGCTATTAGGAAAGGCCAGTACGAAGGTATGGCAAAGAAAATGCAGTCTCCACTTTGGAAGCCGGACTACGGCCATCCTGTACCACACCCTACAGCCGGTGTGGTGGCCGTGGGCGCAAGGCAGCCGCTATTGGCGTTTAATGCCAACCTGTCGACTTCGGACATCACTATTGCCAACAAAATCGCAAAAAAAATCCGAGCAAGCTCAGGAGGGTTGAAATATTGTAAAGCCATTGGCATAATGCTTAAAGAGCGCAACCTGGCTCAAGTGTCTATGAACTTGGTGGATTACCAAAAGACATCTATTTATACGGCAGTAGAGCTAATAAAAGCCGAGGCAAAGCGCTTTGGGGCACACATTGTTGGGACAGAGTTAGTAGGCCTGGCCCCAGCCAAAGCACTAATTGACTGTGCCGAGTACTACCTGCAACTCGAGAATTTTGATTACCAGCGCCATGTGCTGGATAACCATATATAAAGGAGCATAAAATGGCAATTCTTTTGGACGGTAAGGCCTTGGCCAAAAAAATCCGCATCAAAGTAAAGTCCAAGGTATCAAAAATGCCATCCCCACCGGGGTTAGCAGTAGTTATTGTTGGGGACGACCCAGCCTCCCGTTTTTATGTAGACAACAAAAAAAAGGACTGCGTAAAATGCGGCATTGTAAGTCACGAGTTTGCACTCCCAGAAAACGTATGCGAAGACAAACTAATGACTTTGATACACGAGCTCAATCACCGCCATGACATCCACGGTATACTCGTACAAACGCCCTTACCACACGGTTTAAATACTCAAAAAATCATCCAAGCCATATCCTCCAACAAAGATGTTGACGCTTTTCATATGTTAAATGCCGGGCGTGTACTGTATGGGGAATATGGCTTTGTGCCGTGTACCCCAGAAGGTGTAATTACTATGTTGGACCATTATAATATTGATATCAAAGGCAAACATGCAGTTGTGGTTGGGGCTTCAAACATAGTGGGTAAGCCCATGGCTATGATGCTACTGCACCACCACGCCACTGTTACTGTGTGCCATATCCATACTGTAGACCTAGCGTCGTTTACCCGTATGGCCGATATATTAGTGTGTGCAGTAGGCAAAATTAACCTTATAACTGCTGACATGGTAAAGCCAGGCGCGGTGGTTATAGATGTAGGCATCAACCCCAAAAGCGACGGAACAATATGTGGCGATGTAGATTTTGAAGCTGTAAGCCAGGTGGCTTCTTATATCTCACCGGTACCGGGGGGCGTAGGGCCAATGACCCGCGCAATACTAATGCAAAATACCGCGAACGCTGCAGATATGTTAAACTAACAAGTACATTCATGTAAAATCAAGTATATTTGTATACGAAAGGAAAACAGCCATGGAGATTTTAAAAGACTACCTGTCTAGTAAGCCCGGCGAGCACAACGCCGAAATGATTACATTTGTTGCTAACATAGACATGGTTGCCAAAAAAAGCCCCCAAATCGCTTGGGGAATTGTAAAAGAGCTGAAAGACCAACGTAGCTACCTAAAGCTTATAGCTAGCGAAAATTATTGTTCGCTGGCCACGCAAAGTGCCATGGGCAACCTGCTAACAGACAAGTACGCAGAAGGGTTTGTAGGCAACCGTTTTTACGCTGGGTGTGACAACATAGACGAAATAGAGCGTCATGCAAGCGAAGAAGCTTGCAAGCTATTCGGGTGCGACCATGCATATGTACAGCCCCATTCTGGTGCAGATGCCAACTTAGTAGCTTTTTGGGCGATACTAAGAAAAAAAATACAAACCCCCATCATGGAACGCTTAGAAAAAACAAACCTGTTGGCTCTAACAAACAATGAATGGAACGAAATACGTGCAGCACTAGGCAACCAAAAATTGCTAGGGATGGACTTGTTTTGTGGGGGACATCTAACCCATGGGTATAGGCACAATGTATCAGGCCAGATGTTTGATGCACATTTTTATTATGTAAACAAGGAAACAGGCTTACTAGACTATGACGATATCCGCAAAAGGCTTCACGAAGTTAAACCATTAATTTTCTTGCTAGGTTTTAGTGCTTATACAAGAAATATAGACTACTCGCTATTGCGCCAATATGCAGACGAAGTGGGTGCGGTTATGATGGTAGATATGGCACATTTTGCTGGGCTTGTAGCAGGCGGTGCAATATCTGGCAAGTATAACCCTGTACCCTATGCAGATGTATGTACCACCACAACCCACAAGACCCTGCGCGGCCCACGTGGCGGCATGGTGCTATGCAAAAAAGAATATGCAGAGTATATAGACAAGGGTTGTCCTCATGTTATTGGGGGGCCACTTCCTCATGTTATGGCAGCAAAAGCCATAGCTTTCAAAGAAGCCGGTACAAGCGAGTTTAAAACATATGCCCACAAAATAATAGAAAATTCCCAGTCCATAGCCGCAGCACTGGTAGAGAAGGGCATGGACGTACAAACCGGTGGCACAGACAATCACATAGTGCTTGTAAGCGTAGAAAAACTGGGGATAACAGGCCGGCAAGCCGAAGATGCACTGCGTGAATGCGGACTAACTCTTAACCGCAACACTATGCCATATGACACAAACGGCCCATGGTATACAAGCGGGTTAAGATTTGGTACAGCAGCCGTAACCACACTTGGCATGGGTAAGCCACAGATGTTGGAAATAGCAGATATAATGGCAAATGTACTCAGTAGTGTAAAACCTACGTTAACAAAAAGCGGCGCTGTGAGTAAGGCAAAATATACCCTTGATGCCGCGGTCAAGGCCGATGCTATAAAAAGGGTGAAACATATACTGGGCGAATATGTATTGTATCCAGAAATATCTACTGACTTCTTTGAGAAATATTTTTGTGATATAGCTAACTAATTCGGAATCAATATCCCAAAAATTAGCACGTAAACAAAAATGGCCCTGGATTTTCCGGGGCCGTTTTTTATGCATGTAGGAAATTGCATGCAATTTCCACTTGCATCCGCAGCAAAGTGGCGTAGCCACTTTTATGCATGTAGGAAATATAGCAATTCACCTTTAAATCTGTCCCGCCTGTCGCCGAAAAAGCGTTGAAACGCTCGCTATTTTCGGCTCGGTCGGGACCGTTTAAAGGGGGAATTGCTATAAATATTTATGCCAGCATATCTAGTGTTTTTTCTTGGAGCGATTTTACCCATATGCCTTGTAACGCCCAAAATTCCTCGTTTATGCGGCATTTTGTACCGCCACTGCGAGACGAACCTTCTTCATCTTCGCTTATAAATAAACGTGTATCCATTGCCAACAAAACATCAAGCATACTAATCTTATCGGGTGCCTTCGAAAGGCGATATCCGCCATTTTTGCCCCGTGTGGAGTGAGCTATCCCGCTGTGTTCTAATTTTTTTAATATTTTATATGCAAAATCAAGTGGCACATATTCCCTTGCCGAGATAGATTTTACTGTCTGCCTTTCCATGTTGCATAGGGACCGTACTACACGCATCGCATAGTTTCTTTCTTTTGTCAAAAACACATACATCACTCCTTACATTTCTTGAGATTGGTGTTAAATATGAGAATATTATACAATAAGAATTGTGGAATAGAATTGTCCAAATTGATGCGAAATTGTGGCGTATTTGTGGCAATTGTGTGGCAAAATCAATTTCGCTTGCGTCTTCATCATTTTGCATAAAGAATGTATACTAGACTAAGAAGCTGTATTCAACTCCGACAATGGTGACTTTTCGCGACAGATTTTTGCCAATTGAGGCGGGTCTGACGCGGCTGATAAGGCAAGCAAGGAGGGGCCAACGAAAAGTGGCAGAAATCTGACCGAAAAGACGCCGTTGGCGGGATTGAATACAGCTTCTAAACTACACTACTGTATTTTAAGCGAGGTATCGTATGTTATTTCTTTTATATAACGACCACAATGCCACAAGCAGCGCCGATATGATTGATAATGAGTTGCTGCAAGAAATGAAAGCGTTGTTTATAAAGAGTAATAAATATACAATAAAGAATATTGACCAATCTATGAATCATGGGCTATTGGCAGATGCTCATAGGCTGGTGCATACACTAAAGAGCTCAGCATTGCTTATTGGCCAAGCGCGGCTTAGCAGTATTGCATACGAAGCAGAAGGCTTGCTAAAAGCAAATACACAGTTACCGCGCATACTTTTTAATAAACTGGAAAAAGAGTTAACACGAGTCTTGAATGAGTTAAGTACAGCAACACAAGGAGATAGCGTATGAATAGTATAATTTATGTGGCTGATGACGACGCAGTTAACCTGCGGATGGTACAAGCTATATTGGAAAGGGAAGGCCTTCATGTAGAGTGCTTCGAGAGTGGCGACTTATTGTATGAGGCTTTTTTGCGTAAAAAATGCAACTTAGTGATACTGGACGTGCTAATGCCTGGCAACGACGGCTTCACAGTTGGCGCTAAAATAAGGCAGATATCAAACTTACCTATTATTGTACTAACCGGGCAAGAGTCCGATGATGATTATATTTTTGGTATCTCACTTGGGCTGGATGTGTATCTTACTAAGCCCTTTAACCCTGCAAAACTTGTTGCCCATGTAAGGACATTGCTAATAAAGGCCGAGCTTGGTAATCCACAGCAGCTTATTCAGCCAGAAGATAAACCTGCAATAATAACATACGCAGATATTACAATTGATACCAACAAGCTTACAGCCCAATGCAGTAACAGTAAGCTTCAACTAACACACACAGAGCTAAACCTTTTAACATATATGTTTAGAAATCAAAACAAAGCAGTATCAAGGGACGAACTCTTAAACGCTGTGTGGGGGTACAATAGTGTTGTAGGGTCCAGAGCTATAGATGACGCAATAAAACGCTTGCGAAAAAAACTAACAGATGCCAAAACCCGGGTTTCTATTGACACTGTAAGGGGGTTTGGTTTTAGGGTTAGCGAAAGTTAATTAGAGTTCTCCGGAAACTCCGAATAAGTCAATTGAAAATTTGAAAGGAGATTCACATGAAAAAAAAGAGGTATGCATTAGTAGGCACTGGCGGGCGCGCCAGGATGTTTTACAAGGCAGTGGCAGAAACATATAAAGACACAAGCGAGCTGGTAGCATTTTGTGACCTAAGCCAGACCCGTATGGATTATACAAACAAGGTGCTAAAAGAAGAATGCGGCCATGCACCTGTCCCAACCTATAATTATACGGACTTTGAAAAAATGATTGATGAAACCCGGCCAGATACCGTAATCGTAACCACTGTTGACCGCACTCATCATGATTTTATTATCCGCGCAATGGACAAAGGCTGCGATGCAATAACAGAAAAACCAATGACAACAGACGAAAAAAAAGCCCAAGCTATACTAGACGCCATAAAGCGTACGGGCAAAGATTTGCGTGTTACATTTAACTACCGCTACGCGCCAACCAACACCAAAGTCCGTGAGCTTATTATGGATGATGTGATTGGCGAGGTATTTTCTGTCCATTTTGAGTGGTTGCTCAACACCCAACATGGTGCAGATTATTATAGGCGTTGGCACCGCAATAAAATCAACAGCGGCGGTTTGCTCGTACACAAATCTACCCATCATTTTGACTTGGTAAACTTTTGGCTTGGTGCTAGGCCAGAGACTGTTTTTGCCTTTGGTGAGCTCAATTTTTATGGCAAGCACAACGCCGAAAGGCGTGGGGTTGATAAATTCTATTACCGTAGTCATGGCAGTGACGCCGCAAAAGGCGACCCATTTGCTATAGATATGGAGAAGAACGAAGGCTTAAAGAGCCTGTACTTAGATGCAGAAGGTGATAGCGGCTACCTACGAGACAGAAGTGTATTTGGGGACGATATAAGCATAGAGGATACTATGGGTGTGCTAGTAAAATACAATACCAATGCTATCCTAACATACTCACTCAACAGCTACATGCCGTGGGAGGGATACAATGTTTATATTAACGGCTCCAAAGGCCGTATAGAATACCGCGTAACAGAAAGCAGCTACATCAACGCCGGCGGTGAGCCAGGTGTAGAAGGTGCATATACCGGAAGCTCAATTGTTGTACAGCCTATGTTTGGCAAGCCTTACGAAGTCACAGTTGAAAGAAAAAAAGGTGGCCATGGTGGTGGCGATGTTGTTATGCTTGAAGATATCTTTGGAAACCCTAAGCCGGATAAGTTTCGCCGGGCGGCAGGTGTCGTAGAGGGGTGCGCTTCTATTATTACTGGGATTGCGGCCAACAAGTCTATTGCCGGTGGGCAGGCTATCAGGGTAAAAGATTTATTGGATTATTAGAATATGGTCTGGTTTTGATAGTATTGTAAGAAGCGATCGTTGATTTTTTGCGATTATTTAGCGTAGTACGGCCTCTTTTGGGGCCGTATTTGCGTTTTTGCATATGTTAAATATTTTTGCAGTAGCGTACGCCAGTTGCATTATACGGCTCTATGTTTTGTGTTGTGCCGTCATGTACATAGCCCAGCTTTTCGTAAAAGGCCCGTGCTGCGGCATTTTTTTCGAATGTCCAGATACATATCTCATTGTAACCGCGCGTGATGGCTATTGTTTCGCAGTACATGGCCAGTGCTGTGCCTATCCCTTTACCCTGGAGGCATGGGTCCACATACAGCGCGCCCAGCTCAAAGGCATGTGGTTTATCTTGGTCCCCGCATGAGCCTACCATCAAGAATGCCCTTATGATACCATCGTCGTATACATATCTATCTTGTTCGTAGCTTGTATTATCATTTTTGGAAAATTGCTCTGCCAGCTTTTCTGCCCGGCCGGTAACGCTTAGCTCATTAAACAAGTGCTCATCCGAAACAATCCCGCGATATGCGCATCGCCAACCAAATACGCGAATCTCGGCTACACGCGATATGTCAGATGCTTTCATAGGTCTTATCATCACAGTTACCTCAATATAGTTTTGTGTCTTGGTTTGTTATTATCACAGCTACCCTGTTGTTGCTATCCCAATATGCAATACCCCCTAGTGCTTCTGCTATAGCCCTAAGTGGTAGCATAAGCCGGCCATTTATCATCTGTTGCGGTACCTCTGGGATTATTATATCCCCATTAATACTAAAAACATCACCATAGGCAGGGATAATAATTTGCAATTGTTGGTTAGATAGTATAGCAGCTCGTTGTTGACTATCCCAACCAACCGTGAAACCCATTTTTTCAAACACACCACGTACAGGTACCATTGTTACGCCATCTATTATAAACGGTTGCTGGTCAGGGAAGTAGACTTTATTATCGTCAACTATAACTGTAACCGGCTCTGAGTCTGCTCGCTGGTTTTTGTCGGCGGTTCGTCTTGCGATTTCTATCAAACCATATTCTAGTAGCGTAATACTGTCGCTAAAACGGTCTTGGCTACTACTTGCACCCATAACCACAGCTATAACACGGTGACCGTCGCGTTCTGCTGTTGATGCCAAGCAAAACCCAGCTTCCCTGCTTGTACCTGTACGAAAGCCGTCTGCATATGTGAAATAAAAATCACCACTATGCATTAATAAGTTTGTGTTGTTGCGCACTATACCCCCAAACGCAAAAGATGTAGCAGAAGTTACACGCAATATGTCAGGGTATCGCGTAATAAACTCTCTAACAAGTATGGCTATAGAGTAGGCAGTTGTGTAGTGCAGTAGTGCCCCATGTACATTGTTAAAATAAGCTGTCATGCCTATAGCACGGGCAGATTCGTTCATCCTTTGTACAAAAGCATCCTCGCAGCCAGATATAAATTCTGCAACTGCTATACATGCGCCGTTGGATGAAAGCGTCATCATAAGGTGGAGTAATGTGTCCACGCTAACATATGACCCCGCCTGTATCGGCAGTACTGCCCCTTGAATACTTATGTCAGCAGATACCATAGCTGCATTAGTACTTACAGGGATAAGTGTGTCCAGTGTAAGATTCCCGGCTTCTATTTCTTCATATACCACAAATGCTGTCATAGCCTTTGTCATACTTGCGGGTGCCCGTAGGCTATGTGCATCTTTTTCAAATAAAATTTCACCTGTTGCGAAGTCAATAACTACAGCCGAAGGTGAGGCTATGTTATGACTACCTCCGGGTAGGCCAAGAAGTGAAAATAGTGGAGTCGCAAAGATTATAGCGCACAGTAAAACAATACATATAAATGAGTATGTATATTTTTTCATGAAATAACACTCCTCTGGGATTTTGTACCATTTTATACCAAGGCCTGGTGTTAATCAACATGGGTATTTTCAATTTACCTTTCACCCATGTATAATCACAAATAAATCGAAATACAAAATTGGGAGGTACTGCATGAACAAACTCAACTACCCCAAAATTGGCATAAGGCCCACCATAGACGGGCGCTGGGGCGGGGTGCGCGAAAGCTTGGAAGATAAAACTATGGCAATGGCAAAAGCAGCAGCAGAGCTTATATCCGCTAACCTGCGCTACCCAGACGGCACCCCACTAAAATGTGTAATAAGCCCAACCACTATTGGCGGCGGTGCCGAAGCTGCCATATGTGAAGATGCCTTTAATGCACAAAATGTTATCGCGACATTAACCGTCACGCCCTGCTGGTGCTATGGGTCAGAAACATTTGACATGAACCCGCGCACGATTAAGGCCGTCTGGGGCTTTAACGGGACAGAGCGCCCTGGTGCGGTATATCTGGCAGCAGTAATGTCCGCATATGCACAAAAAGGACTTCCCGCATTTAGTATTTATGGCCGTGACGTGCAAGACCTAGACGATAACACCGTACCTGCAGATGTAAGCGAAAAAATCTTAAACTTTGCAAAATGCGCCGCTGCTGTGGGCTGGATGCGCAATAAATCCTATGTAAACATGGGTGGCGTGTCTATGGGTATAGCCGGGAGCTATTGCAACGAGAGCTTTTTCCAAAAATACTTGGGTATCCGCGCCGAATGGGTTGACCTGACAGAGCTGCTGCGCCGTATGAAGTTAGGCATATACGACCATGCCGAGTATGAAAAAGCCCTAGCATGGATTAAAACCAAGTGCAACGAAGGCTATGACAAAAATGAAGGTAAGACACTGCCAGCGATTATTACAAAGTCCAAGGTAGTTCCCCCTAGTGAGGATTGGGAGTTTATCGCAAAAATGACCGTGATTGTAAACGATATATTGTTTGGTAATCCCAAACTTAAAGAGCTTGGCTGGCACGAGGAAGCCCTTGGCAAAAATGCTGTAGCAGGTGGCTTCCAAGGTCAGCGCCACTGGACAGACTGGCTACCCAATGGTGATTTTACAGAGGCAATACTAGCCACGACATTTGACTGGAACGGCCCCAAAGAGCCAACTGCATTCGCCACAGAAAATGATACCCTTAACGGTGTATCAATGCTTTTTGGCAAGTTAATTTCGGATACAGCTCCATGCTTCCATGATGTGCGTACGTACTGGAGCCCGGAAGCTGTAGAGCGTGTAAGTGGAAAGAAGCTTGAAGGCGCCGCAAAAGCTGGGTTTATACACTTAGTAAACTCTGGAGCATCTGCACTTGATGGTACAGGCGCGGCCAAAGATGAAAACGGAAAAGGCTGCATGAAGCCTTGGTGGGACATGACACAGGAAGATATCGCAGCTTGCTTAGAAGCTACACAGTGGAGCCGTGCAGACTATGGATATTTCCGCGGCGGTGGATATTCTAGCAACTATAAAAATGTCGCCGAAATGCCTGTGACTTTGCTTAGGGTAAACCTAGTCGACGGCATTGGCCCAACGTTACAAATTGCCCAGGGGCATACTGTTTTACTAGATGACAAGACCCACGATGCCCTAGACCACCGGACAGACCCGACCTGGCCCACGACCTGGTTTGTGCCAGAGCTGACAGGTGAAGGCGCGTTCAAAGACGTGTATGGTCTTATGGCTGCGTGGGGTGCAAACCACGGCGTAACGGTATATGGCCACGTTGGCGATAGGCTTCTAACATTGGCTAGTATGTTGCGCATCCCTGTGGCCCTTCATAATGTAAAGGCCAGTCAAATTTTTAGGCCTCATGCATGGGCAGCTTTTGGGACAGACTCGGCCGAAGCGGCAGACTACCGTGCTTGTGAGACCTATGGCGCGTTATATAAATAGCTGAATAAAGTGTGAATTGTTATAACCAGCGCAAAAGCTTGACACCGACACATTAGCATATTACAATCCCTTTCGTGAAACGCAACTGTGGCGGAATTGGCATACGCGCTAGACTAAGGATCTAGTGGTCCTAGACCTTGCAGGTTCAAGTCCTGTCAGTTGCAAACCATAAAAACGGAGCCTCCGCAGACGGGGCTCCTTTTTTGTGCCTGTAGAAAATTGGATGCAATTTTCACTTGCATCTACTGTTATTAGCCACAATTGACAACAATGCTTTATCATGCCAGAATTATATCAGGCAACACTTTGCAATTTACAAATGATAGGAGTTTAAAATGAAAAGAATTTTGTATTCACTTGCCGTGCTTGTATTTATTACAGTGTTTTTGGCATCTACCAGGGCAGCACAAGCAGATGTGCTTTTCGAAAATGTTTTCCGTGAAGAACAAAATGGTGTTGTATACGAACGCATCCGCCAAATGACCACTTATGGGATGCTGGATGTACATGTATTAGTTGTCCCTCTTGATGACCCCAATATATACATAGCCCCGGTTGTTAGCCAACGGGCTCATGGGCGCAAAGATACAGCAACCAACCTCCTATCTGATGTGGATGCGGTTGCGGGCATTAATGCGGATTTTTTTGGGTTGGCGGGGCAGTATTCTGTCCATTTTGGGCCAATGGCTATGGATGGGCAGTTGTTGGGCCTTAACCCTAACACAAACGCTAACCGCAACGACTTTGCAACGTTCTTTTTGGATTCTGCTGGTAATCCGTTTTTCGATTATATGCGTAGTGAAGTACGCTTTTATAACAACGGTGTCGAGAATGTACAGGTTGCCTCCCTTAATATCATAGGGCTAGAGCTTCATTCTCCGGTGATAATTGACCGGCGCTTGATGAATAACACTTTGCCTTTATTTGACCGTTTTGATGAACTTATCAAGTTTGTTGTACAAGGTGAAAGGGTGACACGAGTTGCACGCGGGCCGGTTGATGTACCTGCAAACGGTTATGTATTGGTAATGCCGCAGCACATGTATGACTCACACCGGCACTTGATAAATGCGGGTGACTCTGCACGGTTGTATGTGGGTAACAGCTTAGGTATTGACTTCTCTCGCATACAAACTGCCATAGGCGGTGGCGGGATGATTCTTTCTGGTGGGGAAACCGTGTATGGGCGTGGAGTTTCGCCAAATGCGCGGCATCCGCGTTCGGCCATTGGTGTAACGCGTGATGGAAACAGTATGATACTTATGGTGGCAGACGGGCGCAGCCATTCTATTGGAGCCACCCACAACGAGATGGCAGATTTATTGCGCCGTTTTGGGGCGTGGGACGCTATGCATTTTGACGGTGGAGGCTCATCTACCATGGTGCGTAGGGATGCAACCGGTAGTTATACAGTAGAAAATACCCCATCTGACGGTGCGCAGCGGCGGATAATTAATGCCCTTGGCGTGTTTGACCGTAGGCAGTTTGTACCGCAGGATATTACTATCCCGCCGCTAGCTGAGCTTAGGGGCCACCCAAGCGCAATTACATTATTTGAAGATGGCCAACATATAAACCTTCGCCTTTCTGGAGTAGGGGTAGACGGCAACTATGTGACAAATATTCCATTTTCTACTGTTGCCGATTATGCGGTTGTCCCGTCGTGGCTGGGTTATATCCAAGATGGTGTGTTTACCGCAACCAGTAGCGGAAGTGGGTACTTGGTTATGACAGTGCAGGGGATTAATACCTATGTCCCTATAGCCATAGGTGGTACGCCACGTGCTTTAAATACACGTGCTTCTATGCCTAGCTTTGTGGGGTACCCGGCCGCATATATAAGCGGTGATGTTGGGCGTATGTCTAACACACTTTGGCTGGAGTATAGTTTTATTGCGGCTTCTATTACACAGGCCGCGCATATGGCCCTTTATCCTACCGTGGCTTTGCCTGAAAATGCTGTTGCCGTTAACATGCTAGTAGAAGGTAACGGCTCTGGTCACTGGTTGCGTGGGCGTGTAAGAGATGGTGCTGGCCGGCTTCATAATATAGATTTTGTACGTGAGATGGATTTTTATGACTGGACGCTGGTCACGGCTGTCTTACCTACCGGCGCGGTATCCCCGTTTGTACTTGATAGGATTTATATGGTGACTACAGGCTCAGATGAAGCAGCAACTTTCCGCATTCAGTTTGGTGGGTTGGAGGCTTTTGTTGCGCCAGAGCTGCCTGTGGATGTACCTGTAGGCCCTGTTTTCCGTGATACTCTTCGGGCCGAGCGTGGTTTTGCTGGCTTTAGCGGCACCAATTTTAGCTTTAGTATGCCTGATAATGAATACGAGTTGGAATATGACACAACCAACGAAGGGCCTTTCTCTGTCACAACAATGACATTGTACGGGGGTAGACTTGGCACAGAGCAATGGGCTGCTTTTATGCACGACATAAGGTCTATTAACCCGTCTTATGTGGTGATACTTATGGATGATAACCCGCGCACGGCTTTCAGGCATGATATGGAGTTTGAGTTATTGCATCTGGCTTTGACGGAACTGCAAACCCAAGAGCGCAGGGTTTTTGTAGTATCGGCTACAGGACAGCAAACCAGTGTACATGTGCGCGATGATATCCGTTATATTAACTTGAATTATGCATATGAATATATCCATTTCCGTGTTAACGGGAATCAAATCCGGTGGTCCGATTGAAATTGACAGACAAAGAAATAAAAAGCGCAAGCCACAATAAAGCAGACGCAAGACCGGCGCGTACCGTTTTTGTTATGATGAGCATTATGGTAATTGGGAAAGCGATGGGTCTACTACGCGACCGTATGCAGGGCTTGACTTTTGGTATAAACACTACAGAAGCTGTTGCTTTTGCACAAGCCAGCGCTTTGCCGCGCAATTTTTTGGACATCATGTTTGCGGCGGCATTGTCTTCTAGTTTTATCCCGGTTTTTAGTGGTTATCTTGAAAAAAAAGGTAAAAGAGAGGCGTTTGACTTAGCCTCTCTTTTTGTTAGTGTTACACTGGTTATAACCACTTTAGTAACAGTGGTTGCGGTGATATTTGCAGCACCTATTTATGATTTGTTTGCTGGAAGCGAGTATGAGATACGGCTTTTGGGGATCGAGCTATTGCGTTATATGCTACCGCTTATGATACTAAGCGGGTTGGCTTTTTCGTTTACAGGGATATTGCAATCTCTTGGGGAGTTTCGGTTGCCTGCGGCTATGAGTGTTGTGTCCAATGGCGTAATTTTGTTTTATTATTTCTTTCTTGTGGATAGATTTGGTGTGCATGGGCTCGCTGTTGCGTTTTTGGTTGGATGGGCTATGCAGGCGCTGATTCAGATACCTTGGTTGATAAGGCATAAATTTAGGTTTAAGTTTAAGCTGGATTTTAGTAATAGCGGACTTAGAGAAATTGGGGCACTTACAATACCGGTATTGGCGGCTTCGTGGCTGCTTCCTGTCAACTCTTTGGTTAATTTAAGGGCAGTGCGGGGGCTATATGGGGGGTATTATGGTGCACCTGGGCTTCAGCTTGCTTTTAGCTTGTTTACTGTTGTTAGTGGGGTGTTTATACTTTCGGTGTCCAATGTGATCTTCCCCAAACTTTCGCGGCAGTCTGCCATTTTGGATGGCGAGGGTTTTAGGACTAGCTTGGGTGAGACTGTAAGGGTGATGTTTTTTTTCTTGATTCCTTTAACATTTGGTATGATGGCACTAAGCCAGCCGCTAGTTAGGCTGGTTTACTATGGGCAAAATTTTTGCGAAAGGTCTGTAGAAATTACAGCAAGAGCTTTATATTTTATGTCAATTGGGATTGTGGGGTACGGTATGCAAGTTGTTTTGAGCCGTGCTTGCTTTGCCCAAAAAGACGGGCGTACCCCGCTTGTGGCTACAGTTGTAGGTATTGGCGTTAATGCAGTATTGAGTTTTACGCTTCTAAGGTTTGAAATTGCGGGGCCTGCCATTGCTGGTGCGGTTGGTATAAGTCTAAGCGCGTTGGTCATGGTTGTTATGCTTACGCTTAAGGGGCAACTTGCATGGCCTACACAGCTTGTTGTGGACTTGGCAAAAATGCTAGTACTGGCTGTTATTATGTTTTTTGTGGTGAGGTTTGTGCATGGGTGGCTTATATATAGCCATGCATTTTTTCAAGTACTTATACTGGCTGCGGTTGGGGCTGGGGTATATATAGGTGGTTGTGCGCTACTGGGGATGAAGGAATTGAAATGGGTACTAAGTTTATTAAAACCAAATACGAAGTGACGAATGGAGATATATATGACAAACTTGCACTTACGGCGATTGATAGCGACTGCTGTCTTTTTGGCAGTGTCTTTGGTACTTAGGATTACCGTTTCTGGATATTTGCCTCTTTTTGGCGCGAACGGGGTGCGGGTTGGCATCCATGGTGTGTTTACAATTATGCCAGCAATATTGTTTGGGCCATGGTATGGGGCCGTTGCTTCAGGGCTTGGGGACTTTCTTGGGCACTATGTACGGCCATCTGGGGCATGGTTGTGGCAGATTACTGTAATATCTACCGTGGGTGGGTTTATGCGCGGTTGGGCATGGCGGCTGCTAAGGGCGCGCAGCCCAGTTGTTACGCGTGGGGTTGTTGTTGTTATGACCCTGGTGTTTCTTGGTTTTGGTGCTATAAGCATGGTACAGCTACGGCAAGACGGTATTACCCGCCAGTTTTATGACAATGTTGTTGACCCGGCGGCTATTGATACGCTGGGTATGAGTAGTATAGGCCGGCTGGTTATAAACCGCACGCAAAATACCTCCAACCCTGCCAATAACTTATCAGGTAGGATTGCGGAGGTTGCATACGCGCCGCTTGTAGCTGGGGTGTTTGGGGTAGTACTATTGGGTGTGGATATGTTTTTATCCAAAGGCTTGCAAAAAGAAAAAGTAAGCAAAACTGATAAGCCAGTCAGCATTATGCCCTTGGCATTGACGATAATAATAATTAGCTTGATGATAAGCACCGCAAACTCTATCGTATTGTGGGCGGTGGCTGTACCTGCATGGCGCACGTTCCCATTTGTGTATATATGGTTGCCGCGGGTGTTTATTGCGCTTTTGACCAGTGTTGCCAATGTGTTTATTGCTGTATTTTTGCTAAGAGTCTGTGATAGGTTGCCCCATGTTAAGAAAATAGCTAATCTCTAATATAGTGTGCAGATATGTAGGGTGGTATAGACATGAAGATGATTTATGCTGAAGTGACTGTAACTGCTAATGGCGATGACTTTGTACCGTCTATCACTACAGAGGCATGGGCAAATGGCCCCAAAAAACGCTCGTGTACGGGGTCCAAAAGCGTGTTGCCGGGCAAACGCACACGGGTCACGCTTGTGGCAAATACACATAGGGCAGTTGTACGGGTGGCAGAACTAACAAAGCATAAGCTTACCCGTGAAGCAAAATGGCAGTTGGTAAAAGACAATTTCCCCATTGGGGCACTCATGAATGAAGAGACACATATCTTTGATGGCAGTATATTTATAAATAAAACAGGCCGGTATTGTTTTATGATGGTAGCGCTCCCTAAAGCCATAGCGGTACCTATAAGTGAAATGGCCATAGAAAAATGGAACAATGTACATAGGCTGGCGCGCCTAGATACCACTGAGCATATGATATTTAGGCACTTTGCACGTGAAGCCACACTCTCAAAAACAACAGAAAACCCCACACCACAGTGGGTAATATGCCCACAAGACTTAGGGTTTAGGATATTGCACATAAATGATGATTTGCCACAAGGTACGTACTACATAAGTAATGAAAGCGAGCTGTGCTTAGCAGAGCTGGAGCGTGTATGGGAGGCGGCAACGCCCAAGCATGTAGTGATAATGACACGCACCAGTGAAGACATAGACCCTGAAGACCAGAGTGCAGACCAGTGGATATGGGAGTTTGTACAGGGTAGGGGGGCAGATATAGAAAGTAGAACATTCTGTTGCCCTGTCTGCTTTGTGTAGCGCAATAACATGTTATGAAGCTATGTCATAAATGCATTTTCTATATGAGATGCATATAGCTGGCCGTGCTGCTCTAGTACCTCCACAACATCGAAGCGAATATCATTTTCGGATAGTTTGTGGCGGGCTAGGTAATGAAGTGCTGTATTAATTATGCGCTTTTGTTTTGTATGACCTACAGCCTCCCTAGGAAGGCCGTAGCTCAGGCTCGTGCGAAATTTTACCTCCACAAAAACTATATAGTTGTCGTGCTGCAAAATCAAATCAACTTCACCGGATTTTATACGGTAGTTGCGAGCTAGTACTTGATAGCCTTTGTTGAGGAGGAATTTCTCGGCGGCTTCTTGGCCGGACAGGCCAGCTTTATACTTATTATTCATGTATCAAGGGGGGTGCAGCCACAGCATGGTCACAAAAGCTTAGACATGCAAGGTATTTTAACGCAGCAGTCTCGGCAGCTCTTTGGCTTGATGCATGTAAAATTGCTAATTGTTGCCCCTTTGCGATATGGTCGCCGGTTTTGGCGTTGATTATTATCCCTGCACGATAGTCTATAATATCGCCGGCTTTTTCCCGGCCAGCACCTAGGCCCATGGCGCATAAACCTATACCTTCTGTATCCATGGATGCGATGTAGCCACTCCTTGGTGAAAGTACAGGATATATGACACTGGCAACGTCAAAACGCCCTGCTTCTAATACATATGCTTTGTCTCCGCCTTGGGCTTCTACCATTTGTGCAAATTTTTCTAAGGCTTTACCGCTTGCTATGGCTTCGACTGCCATGTCGCGGCATTTTTCTATTGGGCCTTTATCTGCCAGGTAAAGCATGTTGGCTGCCAGTTCTATGCATATAGTTGTCAAATCTTTGGGCCCTTGGCCACGTAGTACTTCTATAACTTCTAATATTTCTAGTGCGTTGCCTATGGCATTTCCTAATGGTACGGACATATCTGTAATAATTGCAAGTGTTTTGCGCCCACAGCCTTCACCTATTTGGGTCATGGCGGTAGCAAGTGCTTGGGAATCTTGTAGTGATTTCATAAATGCACCATTGCCGGTTTTTACGTCTAGTAAGATACGGTCCGCCCCGGCGGCTATTTTTTTACTCATGATACTGGCGGCTATTAACGGGATACTGTCTACCGTGGCGGTAACATCGCGCAGGGCGTAGATTTTTTTATCTGCCGGTGCAAGCTTGGCCGACTGGCCAGTTATGCATATGCCGTGTGATGCTACTATTTGCAAAAATTCGCCCGTGGCGATATCTGTCCTTAGACCTGGGATTGCTTCTAGTTTATCTATTGTGCCACCGGTGTGTCCTAAGCCGCGCCCACTCATTTTGGCTACGGGTACGTCATTGGCCGCTACTATGGGACAGACGGCTAATGTGGTTTTGTCCCCAACACCGCCGGTAGAATGTTTATCTACTTTTATCCCTACAAGGCCGCTAAGGTCTTGTTGTTCGCCTGACTCGGCCATTGATATGGTTAGTGCTGTAGTTTCTTGTGGGGTCATGCCTTGGAAATAAATAGTCATCAATAGCGCCGCCATCTGATAGTCGGGTATATCACCTATTGTGTAGCCGGTAATCATGTAATGGATTTCATCCGCGGTCAAGACATACCCGCGCTTTTTTTTATTTATTATTTCGTATGCTCGCATATGTTTAGTCCTCTCTCGTGGATAAATCCTTGGCTCCAAAGCCATGAGGCAGCAGTGTGTCTAGTGGGTGGACATTATAGTCCCCTTCGCATTTGACTACGATAATTTGCAAATTATCCCCACCAAACTCGTATAACATTTGCCTACACACACCGCATGGGTAGCAATAATCCGCCCCGGTAGGCCCGCCAGATATAGCAATTGCGGCAAAATCACGCTCGCCGTCAGATACAGCTTTAACCAGCGCGGTACGCTCCGCACAGCAGGTAGGAGAAAAAGCTGCAGATTCGACATTGCACCCGGTATAAACCTTCCCGCCCTTGGTCAAAAGTGCCGCGCCTACATGAAAGTTTGAATACGGTGCATATGCAAAGGCTTTAGCGTCAATTGCTTTTTTTGCCAAAATATTATAATCCATTATCATTCACCTCATAGATAAAAATAAAGCACCCTCAAACGAAGAACGTTTGCAAGATGCCAATGTGCGAATCATATAAAGCTGGTTGTTCTAAGCTGTAGCCCATATGACCTGAAAAACTGGGGGAAGCGTATAAAGCCTCCCCACAGTCTCAGTCTTAAAGTCAAATGTACTATTTTGCTGCTTTGTTTATTACTCTGCTACGCAAGCATCAACTGGGCAAACCCCAGCACACGCATCGCAATCGATACAAACCGATTGGTCGATTACGTATATGTCACCTTCGGAGATGCAGCTCACTGGACATTCGTCTTTACAAACGCCGCAAGCAATACATGCATCGGTAATTTTGTACGCCATCTTATTCACCTCCCTATGGGTGTTTTCGGCAGTATATATTAAGGCTTGCCTCAATGCAATATGTACAAGTTATATCATTACAAAAGTTTTAATTAATATTAATAAACCATTTCGGAATGTTTACGAAGTAATATATTTTTGTTAATATATAATCATACCAATTTATTTACCTTACCAACGAAGGAGTATGAATTAACAAATGAAGCGACTAACCTACATACTGGCATTTTTAATAGTAATTTTATATCCCGCGGTGGCCTACGGTACATCCAATGCCCGCCTTATCATAGACTACGAAGAAGTTTTAGGGCTTGATGTCCCCCCGGTTATGATGAATAACAGGGTAATGGTACCTGCCCGTAGCGTTTTTGAGCATATTGGCGGCACTGTTGAGTGGAACAACGTGCATAGGCAAATATCTGTACGTTACAACAACGATATCCTTGTAATGACCATTAATGAAACCATTGCATGGCTTAACGGTGAAGTCCTAATTATGGATGCACCACCGGTCATGATAAATAACAATACAATGATACCTTTACGCTTTCCGGCAGAGGCTTTTGGTTTTTTTGTAGATTGGGACATTGCTGCCCGGGCTGCAATTATCCTTACAAACACTAATGGCAGTGATGACAATGCCTACAATGACAATGGTTACACGGAATCAAATACAGAAGAAACCCCTGATGACCATGCCCATCAACCAGACGGTCATACCACCAGCCAACCCTACGAATATGAAGTAGATCACGAAAATAATCATGGTCATGATTTGGCAACTGATATTTCGCACGTACCAATTTTGGCAGAGTCGCACCCTGTAACAAACATTACTGCTTTGCGCACCCCAAGTGATACAGGTGCTATGGCATATGTGATAGTGGCATCATCTGCAATATCCGATGTAAACCACTTTCTTTTGCCGGATAACCGGCTCGTGATGGATATTTACAATGCCAGGACAAGTATATCCGGGCCCTTCCATGCATATGGGCCGGTACGTGAAATTGGTCATTCGCAATTTTCTAGGTCCCCTTATACAACAAGGGTTGTGTTCCATTTGACAGTAGCAACAGATTTTAGCATTTCGCTTTCAAATGATAGGCGTGAGCTTACTATCGAATTTAATAAAAATAATATCGCATTTACCCCAACTGTGTATGTTGATAGGGATATCTTAACAATTAGCGGTGACTTTCAGCCGTCTATTCGTGTGTCTAAAACCAATTATCCTTTGTCTTTAACCATATATGTAGATAACTCAACAATACGAGATACAGGTGAAAGGTTGTCAATTGGGGCCTTTACTTCACATTATGTTGTAGAACAACGCCATAACGGTGTTGCGGTCATACATGTATTTATGAGTGGCGAATGGCCCGCTATCAGCATAGACCAAGGGCGGGGCTATGTAACTGTGGTTTTGCATCCTGGCTTACATGGTACCAGGTACAACTTTAGAAGTCGTGAGCTACGTCTGTCCCGTGATGTTGTAGCTCATATGGATATCACAAGTATCAGGCGTAATAACGAGTACCACCAGGGCCGCTATACATTAACATTGCCAATACCGGCTTATATGCTGGGGTGGGGTAGCTTGTATATTGCAGATAGGTACATTAACACCGTTAGCATACGAAGTAACAGTACGGGCAATGCTGAAATTGTATTTGAAACTTCGCGTATTATGGCCTTTACTATCCACGAAACGTATGACGAGATTGTCATACGAGCGCGCTTACCACAGGATGTTTATCCTTTTATTATTGTTATTGACCCGGGGCATGGTGGGCGTGACCCAGGTGCTGTGCACCATGGTTTACATGAAAGTGACATAGTACTAGCTATTTCACATATGGTTGCAGAGCGGTTGAGCCACCACCCTGATATTAAAGTTTATATGACTCGCCATACAAACGTAGCAGTTTCGTTGTCACAGCGGACTAGATTTGCCAACCGGCTGCCTGCAGATTTGTATATTTCTATTCATGCGAATGCTGTGCGCAATAGGCCACACGTAAGCGGTATAGAGACCTGGTACTTACCCCATACCCGTGAAGACAACTTAAGATTTAACAGTAGGCAGCTTGCACAAATACTACAGCGCCACATGATAAGCGCTACAGGGGCATATGACCGTGGGGTTAGAAATACATCAAGTTTTATTGTGCTAAGGGATACAAACATGCCGGCGACACTGCTAGAAGTAGGGTTTTTATCAAATGCCCAAGAAGCGGCACGGCTTGCGACGACTGCTCACCAACAACTGTTGGCACAGGCAATCTATGAAGGGATATTAGAGATGTTTGAGCTGTATCGCCAAGCGTGAACTTAGAAACTGCACTCATATCCGAATTTTAAAGTGATTTGTGATCGCTTTTGGCCCAATCATCAAAACTGCCAGCTAACGTTAGAGTATTGCCGTCTATGAATACAGCTTTTTACTTATGCAATGGCAATAAAAACAGCTCGGACAACATCACCCGCGGGTGTATTATCGCTGTACCCATCGCGGACATCAACACTACTAAACCCGGCTTTGCATAATAAATCACTAATCATGTCTATAGGATATGCACGTTGGTGATGCACTTCAACAAAAGGCTCCCCGGAGTTGGGCGTAAATGTTACACGATATTCGTTGATTCCAGTGTCTATGTCGTAATGGTTGTCCCATTCATATGATGCTTCTTTGTCGTTGGCCACGAAGCTCTTGTTGCCTAGTACAGCTTTAAATTTATGTTCTGTGTTCATGTCAAACATAAAAACACCGCCAGTGTTTAAAAACATGCGTACGCGTTTAAAAATTGCCAAAATTTCAGCTTCTTCTAGTATGTAGTTCATGCCGTCACATACACATATTGCGGCATCTACAGTCCCGTACAAGTCCAACTCGCGCATATCTTGTGCTAAAAATAATATTTGCTGGTTTTGCTCGGCTGCTTTGGCTTGGGCTTGGGATAGCATGTCTGTTGATATGTCTACCCCAATCATGTCATAGCCCATATGGGCAAGAGGGATGGTTATGTTGCCGGTGCCACATGCTAAATCCAGCACTATGTGGCTCTTGCGGTCTTGGCTTAAATGCTGAGTTAGAGCACAGTCTATGTAGGCCGCCCATGAGTCATATGGGGCGTTGTCCATCAGAGTATCGTATAGGTATGCGAATCCTTTGTAAGTTGCCATGTATGTCACCCTTTTATTGTGAAGTATTTTTGGCTTTTGCTTGTTTTATACGCCGCGACAAGATGCCGCCTACGCGGCCGCTTTCCCTGGCTGTTAGGCTTCTCCAACCGGTGTTGTTTACTTTGTCTAGCAGCCCTAGTTCTGCTGCTATTTCATGTTTCATGATATCATAATCTGCTATTTTTTCTTGTTCGTTCATTGGGCGCACCTCTTTTTGCATATATTATGGCATGAGGCTTTGTATTTTATACTAGCGAAGGGATAGGCAGCGCTTGCTTTATCTCAACCACTCGCTATAGCGCTCTATCCTGGCTAGTATCCTCTCCCCATCTGCGCCTTCTGCAATAGTTGGCCGGAAGTCGTTGCGGTATCTTACAGACGATACAAATATAGGTATCACATTTTTGTTTGCATCTGGCAAAAGTACGCCGTTGTAAAAGCTAAATGTCTGTTGAAATATAAAGCTGTCTTGGTCTGGTGGGTTGGCGTTCCCGCCAAAGCTGAAGTTTGCTAGTGAGTATACGATAAACCTTCCCATGTACTGCTCTATCCCCTGCACAACATGCGGGTGTGCCCCAAGTACCAGATGTGCCCCGTTGCGTATTGTATAGCGCCCTATGTTTATCTGGTACTGCTGTGGGAAATTGTCCCTTTCTACCCCCCAGTGGTAGTATGCGATTATGAGTTGGGCACCACGGTCTTGTAGGTATTCTATTGCAGCGCGTATCCTGTTTCTATTTTCGGCTGTATCTTGCCATATGCGGTAACCATACATCCCTACTTGTATGCCATTAACATCCATGATTGTCTTAAACTCATTGCCAAAATATGCAATGTCTTCGGCTTGCAAAGCAGCTACGGTGTCTTCATATCCACGCCGGAAGAAGTCAATAGTATGGTTGTTGGAAATGGTTACAGCATCTACATGAGAAGATGAAAGTATTTGAGCAAAATGCGGCGGCCCGCGGAAAGCAAATTGCTTGTCTTCGTGCTCTTGCGCGTATGTGAGTGTGCCTTCTAAGTTGACAATAGACAGGTCACTTTCATAGAAGATATGCGCAATGTTGCGCAAAAAATGGCTATGGTCGCGCCCGCTATTTTCAAACTCGCGCATAAAAGCATGATATCCCGCCCAGCGGCGGTCCCCACCCAAAGTAGTATCACCCGCTGCAGAAAGGGTTATTGTTATGATGTTGCTTTGTGGCTCGGGCTCGTATGGTTCTTGTAAATGGGGGTCAGGTGTTTCATCGCTGTTGTTATGTTGGTAGTCATATTCATGTATGTCGTGCGTAAATATATCTTCTGGTGGATAAGTATCTTCGTTGCTATAAACAACCGGCTCTGGCTCTGTAATGGGGGCAAAGGCTTCTACATATTGTATTGCATCTGGTTGTGTCCTTCCAAAGTAAAAGATCATCTCATGATACAGCGCTATGGTTATCCCACCAAATATTATAAGCATAAATATAAACAACAACGCGGTTTTTAGTTTTACACCCATGATAATTACCCCCAAACTCTGTGCCCATACTATTATATTGCAGTATACCATATGGGCAGATAAGACGCTGTGCTCATATCCGCAGTTTATAGTGATTAGGATTAGTGATCGCTTTTGGCCCAATCATCAAAACCGCCAGCTTATAGCTCCCACACCAATTTGGGTATTGCCGTTTATGGATTGTGCAATGGCTATATATAAGGTAAAATGCCTATAAATCATTCACGAAGGGGTAGATACCTATGGAACACATCAAAACAATTTACACTGGCACCAAGCAAAGTGAAGTAAATCATGAGGCCACTGGCTGTGGCGAATGTCAAACCTCCTGCCAGTCTGCTTGTAAGACTTCTTGCACAGTAGCAAATCAAAACTGCGAGCAAACCGCATAATATGATTCATTGTTTTAGTGTAAACGGGCGCCACCTGGTACTGGATATAGCCAGCGGCGCCCTACATGCTGTGGACGATGCAGCATATTTAGTGTTATGTGCATTGCAAGGCATGCCAGATGGTGAAGCCGCAGAACCTGAAATGATAGCGGCCAAGACTGGCCTTGCTACCAATACTGTAAAAGAAGCCCTAAAAGAAATACGCCAACTAGTAGATATGGGTCAACTGTTTACTCATACAAGCGAGGCAGATGTGCATGTCTATATGCGTAACCGCCGTCCCGTAATAAAAGCGCTGTGCCTACACATGGCTCACGAGTGTAATCTTAGATGCGGGTACTGCTTTGCTGGGCAAGGCGACTATGGCCAAGACAGGGGCCTTATGTCCCTTGAGACTGGTAGAAAGGCTTTGGATTTCCTTATTGCCCAATCTGGCTCGCGTCGCAACCTGGAGGTAGATTTTTTTGGCGGGGAGCCTATGCTTAACTTTGACACGGTCAAGGCATTGGTTGCATACGGGCGCGCCCGTGAAAAGGAAACAGGCAAACGCTTCCGTTTTACTTTAACCACCAACGGCGCACTATTGACAGACGAAGACCATCCATACATAAACGAAAATATGGATAACGTAGTATTAAGTTTGGACGGTAGGCCAGAAGTCAACGACTGTATGCGAAAGCTGACCGCAAACAAGAATGGCAGCTATGACGTTGTATATCCCAAAATCAAGGCCCTGGCAGATTCCCGTAATCATGAGCGCTACTATGTACGTGGTACTTACACACGCCACAACTTGGATTTTGCCGCAGATGTACTACACATGGCAGATGTGGGCTTTACACAATTGTCTGTAGAGCCAGTCGTAGCCCCACCAGGTGTCAGCTACTCTTTACGTGAAGAAGATTTGCCAGCTTTGTACGCCGAATATGAAAAATTGGCAGATGCCCTTCTTGCACGTGAGCGTGATGGGAAACCGGTTAACTTCTTCCACTTTATGATGGACTTAAGCGGTGGGCCATGCTTGGCAAAGCGCGTCACAGGATGTGGTGCGGGCAGCGAATATTTAGCTATAACCCCAAGCGGCAAACTGTTCCCATGCCACCAGTTTGTGGGAGACGATAAGTTTTGCTTGGGTGACTTAGATACCGGTATTGTAAACAGCAAAATAGTGTCCGATTTTGCAGGTTGTCACGTATACTCAAAGCCTGCCTGCCGGGACTGCTGGGCTCGTTATTACTGTAGCGGCGGTTGTATGGCTACAGCGTACAATACACATGGTGATATTAATCAACCTGACAAGATAAGCTGTGACTTGCAACGTAAGCGAATAGAATGTGCATTATATATGAAAGCTGCAAGGCATGTAGATATAACGCAAAAATAAAGGAGTGAACCTCATTGGCAGGACATTCTAAGTTTGCCAACATCAAGCATCGCAAGGGCAAAAATGACGCTGCCCGTGGCAAAATATTTACCCGCCTAGGGCGCGAGCTTGCTATGGCAGTAAAACACGGCGGCGGCCCAGACCCGGAAGCCAACAGTCGCCTAAAAGACGCAATTGCAAAAGCAAGGGCCGAAAACATGCCCAACGACACAATAGACCGTAGTATAAAAAAAGCCGCCGGTGATATTAATGCGGTTAATTATGAAGCAGTAACCTACGAGGGGTATGGCCCAAGCGGTGTAGCAGTGATTGTAAAAGTGCTAACAGACAACCGTAACCGCGCAGCCGCCAACGTAAGACACGCCTTTACAAAGGGTGGCGGAAGCCTTGGGACACAGGGCTGTGTGTCCTTTTCGTTCGCAGAAATAGGGCAAATTTTGGTTGAAGCAGACAATAATATAAACGAGGAAGATCTCATGCTGCTAACCGCAGATGCAGGTGCAGAGGACTTCCTTGTCCTTGACGAAGGCTACGAGATTCATACATCTGTGGCCTATTTTTCTGCTGTGCGGCAAGCGGTAGAGGATGCGGGTATCCCTATGGTTTCTGCAGAGGTAACAATGCTGCCCCAAACATGGGTAGGCCTTAAAACCCCAGAAGAACTTAAACAAATGCGCAAATTGCTAGAACTGCTTGACGATGAAGACGATGTGCAAAGCGTACATCATAACTGGGACCTTGCAGAATAAGGCGCAATATTGCCAGTGTATACACAGTTATAGTAGCGGGGCTAAGCCCCATTAATACGAAGGGAGAAGATAAATGAAAATTGGAGCACAGTTGTACACCGTACGCAATTTTACGCAAACGGCAGAAGATTTTGCCACAACCATTAAAAAAATAGCGGATATGGGGTATAAGTATGTACAAGTATCCGCGATAGGGCCAATACCCGCACAAGAGGTAGCGGATATTTGCAAACAATACGGTGTTGGCATAGCCATAACCCATACCAACCCTGCCCGTATTAAAGACGATACCGACACGGTTATTGCTGAGCACCGTATTATGGGTGCAAAGTACATTGGCATAGGCGCAATGCCTGGCGGGTACGAACGGACTGCCGAAGGCGTAAGGCGCTTTATAGCTGATTTTACCCCTGCTGCAGAAAAAATACACGCTGCCGGTATGACCCTTATGTACCATAATCATGATTTCGAGTACGAAAAGTACGACGGCAAGCTTATGATGGATTATCTTGCAGATGAGTTTCCCAAAATAGGCTTTACCCTTGACACCTACTGGGTACAAGCAGGTGGTGCGGACCCGGCTGCGTGGCTAAGAAAGCTAAGCGGGCGCGTGGGGGTTATCCACTACAAAGACATGGCTTGGGCAAAAGGCAAACAACTGATGGCCGAAGTAATGGAAGGTAACCTAAATTGGGAAAGCATTTTTGAAGCCACAAAAGCAGCCAATGTAGAGTATGTAATGGTAGAGCAAGACGACTGCTACGGTGCAGACCCGTTTACATGCCTCAAAACTAGTTATGATAACCTGAAAGGGGTGCTATAAATGGTACGCATGGGAATAGTAGGCTACGGAATAATGGGCAGTGGCCACGCAAACAGTATTTTCAAGGGTCAAGTGCCTGGGTGCGAACTAACAGCAATATGCGATACAGATGCTAAGCAGTTTGAAAAAATTAATGCAGAGCACCCAAATATTAAGACCTTTGACAATGTAACCGCAATGCTTAAAAGCGGAACTGTAGACGCGATTATAATCTCAACCCCCCACTACGACCATCCCGTTATCGCGATGGAAGCCTTTGCTCATAAGATACATGTAATGGTGGAAAAACCTGCAGGTGTCTTTACCAAGAATGTACGTGAGATGAACATCAAAGCTGCAGAAAGCGGTGTAGTGTTCGGCATAATGTACAACCAGCGCACTAACCCCATGTTCCGCAAAATGCGCGAGATGATAGCAGGTGGCGAGCTGGGTGAGTTGAAGCGCAACTCTTGGATTATAACAGACTGGTATAGGCCCCAAGCCTATTATAATGCCGGTGGCTGGCGCGCTACCTGGTCTGGTGAGGGTGGGGGAGTACTAATCAACCAATGTCCACACAACCTGGATTTATGGCAATGGATATGCGGTATGCCTAAGCGTGTGACCGCTTTTGCCCATAACGGCAAATGGCACAATATCGAAGTAGAAGATGATGTAACTGCCTATGTAGAATACGAAAACGGTGCGACGGGCATCTTTGTCACCTCTACTGCTGACTGCCCTGGCACAAACCGTTTTGAGGTATTGGGCGACATGGGCAAGCTTGTATGTGAAAACGGCGAGCTAGTCCACTACAAACTAGATATAAGCGAGCGCAAATTTAACGACACAAATAAAGAGATGTTTGCGTCCCCCAAAGCAGAGCGCACAGTGGTTGACTGCCCAGGCGACTATACACATCACCCAGGTGTGCTAACGGCCTTTGTAAAGAAAATAAAGGGTGAAGGCGAACTTATTGCTCCAGGCGAAGAAGGCATTAACGGACTCATGGTATCTAATGCGATACACTTGTCTAGTTGGCTTGGGAAGACTGTGGAATTGCCGCTGGATGAAGATTTATTCCTGGCAGAGCTGGAAAAAAGGTTTTAGATAACCAATAAAGTGTAAAATTGAAAGGGACATTGTTCGCACAGGTGCGAACTTAAACTACATTTTAGCCGTCCATTCCGCGAAGGTTCAGCGCGTAATGGACGGCTTTGTTGATGTTTAAGTTCGCACTTGGTGGCAGAACAATGTCCCTTTTTATTGTTCTAGTTTCCTGAAAAACTAATCTCCCCCAAAAACATGTCTTCATATATATCCCTGGCTATAGTGGTATAAGCCGCGGCTTTTGTTTTAGCCTTTTTTTTCTTATAGTGTGCCTCCATCTCCTTGCATAACTCCAGCGCCATAATCTTATCTGACCCGTCTCCGGCTTTGTAGTGTGGGATTGCGACTTCCTCCAGATACTTGATAGAGCTGGCATTATCTATATTAATAAGGCATTCTAGTGCGTTAAAGCCAACGGTAAATTTTTTATCACTATTTGCCAATAAGCGCCCATCTGCTATTAGTTCTTGGCACTTGGCATAGTCTTTCATTTTATAGAAGCTATTGCATTTATTAAATATGGCCGTGCATTGGATAATATTCTTCTGCCCTATAGCAACTCCTACAGAATGTGCGCTATCTTCTTGGCAGTAGGCCAAAACTTGGTCACAAAGGCTAATGCATTCTTCATAATTGCCCTTTTTCATGCTTAGGAGACTCATATAGGTTAGGTTGATACATATTGTCATAATGTCATTTGCGGTCCTTGCATTAATCAGGGATGCATCAAATATTTTTTTTGCTTTATACAATTCTCCAACAATCGTATAGGCCAGGGCAAGTGTTATACCTACATGAGCGCTGGTTTTATTTGTGCGTCTATATTCGTTCCGGGCACGTTCAAGATTGATGATGGCATGATATGGCTTGCCTATGCCTATATATGCCATCCCTATGTTAGAAAACAGCACCATATCTGGCTTTATATGGTCGCTTTCAATGTCGGTAATTTGCAAATAATGCTTAAGTGCGCCTTTGTAATCACCGTTAATCATAATAAGATACCCTTTGGTGCGGTGAAACATATAAAAGGCTTCTTCACACGCGTTATCCATCAGGGGCTCTATCTTACTAATCTTTTCTGCAGCGGCAGGGAAATTTGCTTCTACAAGTATAATAGAAACTTCTATCAACAAGTATAACAAGTATAAGTCATTCTCAAATGGCAAGCTCAAAATATGTGACAGCTCGCTTAATATAGTTTTGGCTTCGTTTAGCAGCTTAGCATTGCCAATCATATCATAGCATGCTAATAACCTGCTTGTGTAAAGCGTGACTTCGTGCTCCAGCAATGGGGCATTTTCTATTTCCAAAAACTTTTTTATGGCCGCCAGTGTTTCATTGTTGCATTCTACTTGCCCATGCTCTAGCCGGTGTAGAAATGTCTTGTTGCTTTTTATTGCATAAGCCATGTTATCCAGGGATATCCCCTTTGCATTCCTTATGTGCCTAATTTTTTCACCCAAAAGCAAAACGGATGCGTTTACCATATCATACCCTCCTTTGTTTCTAAATCACGCCTAGATATTTATAAATAATGTCATAAACATGGCATGTTTGCAACAATCTCTTTCACACAAAACCCAAAATATAGGCAAAATATTCATTTTTTTGTTCTTTTTTGTTTCAATAGCATTGTGCTTTTATTCGAAATAGCATGTAAAAATGGCGCAACATGCAACAATAACAAATTGCCCAGTGATTTGACGCTAAAAAAGAGGCTTTGTTGCGCAAATATATTTGCAAAACCGCAGTATTTATAAGGTTTGCCTGTATATGAAAATTCTATGTATGATGAGCCTTTTTGAAACACTTTGTGATTAACTAATCTGTAATAAAGGACTATATTTGTCATATTAATGGGCGGCCAGTACATATTTACATGGAGGTAGTGTGATATGAAAACTTACACAAAACTCAAACCAAAAAGCAGCAAAATGCAATATAGGCGCATATTGCTGCTGTTTGGTATCTTGTCGTTGTTTGTTGTGGCTATAGTCGTAATGGCTTCTTATTATGACTATGAGGGATATATATCCCATGCTCCTGGTTATGTGGATTATGCGCCAGTGGAGTATGCACCAGTGGAGTATGCACAAGACTACACCCCTGGATATTTATACAACGATATTGATGTATTACCATATGACGGGTATAGCGGCTACGGTATTGATGCATATGCCGGCAATTACCTTGATACCAGTGTATATACAGGCGATAGCGCCAGTTATATAGAGTATAATCCCGCCCCAGTGGAAGAAGACCACTATGGCTATTACTATGAAAACCACACGCATGAAGTTATAAACAACAGCCTTGTATCGATAGGAGTTGACAATAACGGTGTTATAAACATATACCCTGCGCGTGATGACTATGGTGTTGTATTGGATGGGGATTACATTCGCGTTTACATACCTGGTTTGTATAACCCGGCGTACATTAACATTACCTTACCCGGCGGGTGGACATATACAATTAAACATGAGTCACAGCCACGCCCCAACACGGTAATCACCTTCAACCATAACTGGAACGCTGGCGGTAGTTATATCGGTTTTATGCCCATGGCGGTAACGGGCTTACCTGCCGGGTGGAGTCAAAACACTTTG
>Ga0123355_10000225_pt1 | contig 71420 bp, 66 predicted proteins | sample TergutEmb28metaG_3_FD_89872 | JGI IMG/M metagenome (GOLD analysis project Ga0123355, IMG submission 89872) | Embiratermes neotenicus P1 segment gut microbial communities from Petit-Saut dam, French Guiana - Emb289 P1 | ecosystem: Host-associated > Arthropoda: Insects > Digestive system > Gut ...
ATTGAAGCTATGATGATAGCGGGATATGCGTGCAGTGCTACAGAGGGGTATGTTTATATCAGAGCTGAATATCCTATTGCGGTGCAAAGGTTATTGATGGCGCTTCATCAAGCAAGAGAGTATGGTATTCTAGGCAAAAATGCTATGGGTTTAGGTCATTCCTTTGATATTGAAGTGCGCTTGGGTGCGGGTGCGTTTGTTTGCGGTGAGAGTTCGGCGCTGGTTACATCAATTGAAGGACATAGAGGAGAGCCTAGACAAAAGCCTCCGAATTTGGCGATAGAAGGACTGTGGGGCAAGCCTACAGCGCTTAACAATGTTGAAACGCTGGCAAATATTCCGCAAATTATTTTGCACGGAGCAGACTGGTATAAGGCTATCGGAAATCCTAAAAACACCGGCACTAAGGTTTTTGCTTTAGGCGGAAAAATTGTAAATACAGGTCTTGTTGAGATACCGATGGGGACTACTTTAAGGACTGTTATTGAGGACATCGGCGGCGGCTGTATGGACGGCAAAAAATTTAAGGCGGCTCAAACGGGCGGTCCTAGCGGCGGCTGTATTCCTGCTGAATTGATTGATACTCCTATCGATTTTGACAGTTTGACAGAGATTGGAAGCATGATGGGAAGCGGCGGTTTGATTGTTATGGATGAAGATAATTGTATGGTGGATATTGCTAAGTTTTTCTTAGATTTTACTGTTGAAGAATCTTGCGGAAAGTGTACGCCTTGCCGTATCGGAAATAAGCGTCTTTTTGAAACTCTGACGAGGATTTCAGAGGGTAAGGGTGAGATGAAAGATATTGATGAGATGCTAGAGTTGTCAGAATATATCAAAAGGGATTCATTATGCGGCTTAGGAAAAACTGCGCCTAATCCTGTCATAAGTACTATTCAATATTTTAAAGATGAATTTATTGCACATATTAAAGATAAGAAATGTCCTGCGGGGGTTTGTACTGCATTATTGCAATATGTAATAGACCAGCAAAAATGTATCGGCTGTACACTTTGTATCAGAAAATGTCCTGTTGATGCTATCAAGGGTGAGCTTAAAAAGCCCGAAACCTTTGAAGTAATTCAAGAAAAATGTATCAAGTGCGGTGCGTGTGAGCCTGCGTGCAAGTTTAAGGCGATACTGAAAGTATAGTGGTTAGTATAGGTCAATTATAGTAGGTTTGGTTGTCATCCTGAGCGAAGCCCCAAAGGGGCGAAGCCGAAGGGTCTCATCACACAGCAAAGGAGATCCTTGTGGTTTTGGTGCTGACACATCTTCGCTCAGGATGACAAGCACCCAGCTACCTTCGGGCGGCGTCCCTCCGACCACACCTCGCCCCTCTAATTCCTCTCCTATGGAAGGGAATTAGAGGGGAATTATCGCCAACCACTAGCCGCCAACCACCAAAAAAATAAAGGAGAAAACAAAAAATGCCAGCAAAAAAGGCTAGCACTGCTAAAAGTGCAAAAGCAAAAGATATAAATTTAAAAATAAACAACATAGATATAACTGTTCCTCACGGTACAAAAATTTATGATGCGGCAAGAAAGGCAGGCTTTTCTATTCCGACTTTGTGCTATTTAAAAGGAATTTGCAATGACGGTTCATGCAGAGTGTGTGTTGTAGAAGTCAAGGGTGAGAGAAACCTTGTTACCTCTTGTTATGCAACAGTGCGTGAAGGCATGGAGGTGTTTACTACGACTCCAAAAGTTTTAAAGGATAGAAAAATCACACTGGAGTTGTTGTTGTCTGATCATAAGGTAGATTGTCCGTCGTGTCCAAGAGCCGGAGCTTGTGAGCTAAAAACACTATCAAACCAATACAGCTGCAACATAAATCATTATACAGGTGTAAAAAATGAATACCAAGTTGATGACGGAAGCGGATTTTTAGTCAGAGATAACAATCGTTGTATTTTATGCCGCCGTTGTGTTCATATGTGTAACAAGGTTCAGAGCGTAGGCGTCATCGGTGTAAACCATAGGGGTTTTCATACCGATATCGGCTGTGCGTTTGAGGCACAGCTAAAGGACAGCCCGTGTGTTGCGTGCGGACAGTGCATAGCTGTTTGTCCTGTGGGCGCTTTGACTGAAAAGGATGATACGCAGAAAATTCTTGATGCCATTAATGACCCTGATAAGCATGTTATAGTGGGTGTAGCGCCTGCTGTGCGTGTGGCATTGGGTGAAGAGTTTGAGCATCCTATCGGTACAGATGTTGAAGGAAAAATGATTTCTTCATTGAAAATGCTTGGGTTTGATAAAGTGTTTGATGTTACTATGACGGCAGACTTGACCGTTATGGAGGAAGGCACTGAATTATTGCATAGACTGGACGATGAGACAGCAAAATTGCCTATAATCACAAGCTGTTCTCCGGGCTGGGTGAATTTTGTAGAGTATTATTATCCGGAAATTTTACCTCATTTATCGTCTTGCAAGTCGCCTCAGCAAATGTTTGGCGCTGTTATGAAAACTTACTATGCAGAAAAACATGATATAGACCCTAAAAACATTTTTGTAGCAACAATTATGCCGTGCATAGCCAAAAAAGCTGAAATTTTGAGAGATTATCAAAATGCCGCGGGTGTGCCTGATATTGATGCGAGTATCACTACCAGAGAATTGGCCAGATTGATAAAAAAAGCCAGCGTTGAGTTTAATAAATTACCTGCGGGTGAATGGGACAATCCTTTGGGATCGGGGTCTACTGCGGGTTTGATATTTGGGTCTACAGGCGGAGTTATGGAGGCTTCTTTAAGGACTTTGTCGGAGACGGTAAATAAAAAACCTCTTAAAGATTTGGATTTTAAAAAGGTTAGGGGCGTGGACGGAATTAAGGAGGCGAGTGTTGAATTGGACGGTATAGGTGAAGTTAAGGTTGCTGTTGTGCATACTTTAAGTGAAGCGAGGAAAGTTTTGGATGAGATAAAGGCGGGTAAGTCAAAGTATCATTTTATTGAGGTTATGGCATGTCCCGGAGGTTGTGTGGGTGGCGGCGGTCAGCCGATAGTATGTGCGGATATTGTTAATGATAATGTGGATGTTGCAGCCGTCAGGGCAAAAGTTATTTATTCAAAGGATAAAAAATCCGGGTCAAGAAAGAGTCATGAAAACCCGATTGTTCAAGAGATCTATAGAGAGTTTTTAGGTGAAGTGGGCGGTGATAAAGCACATAAATTGTTGCACACTAAGTATAAAAAGAGAGTAAAGCATCCTTATTAGGAGTAGAGAACATAAACCGCCGATGGCAATAGCTGTTATCGGCGGTTTTTTATGCTTTAAGAAATATCGCCGAGCCTAAAAGATGCTGCGCCAAAAAAATGGCGGCTCTATCCAAGCCGCCCAAAGTGGGTTTTAGGTCACCTTTTTTATAGTACAGGAAAAACCGTCTGAGATTGAGAATAAACTAACTCAAAAAAACCCGCCCACTGCAAGGGCGGGTCGGGGCGGCTTTAGCTTGTCTTTTTTATGAAAAAAGCGTGTGATTTTTGAAAGTATAGTGATAAAAGGCGGGGCAAAGGCGGCGAAAGCGGTGTATCCGAAGAAACAGCGCATTGATGCCCATGGTACACCTCGCGGCGGCTGCAATCTGAATATGGAGCGATAAGATTGGGAAGGCTATTTTTTCTGACAGCAGCTTTATCAGATTTTGCAATATTTTCTAAAATCCAATCACATTTTGTTTGACATACAAACTATTTATAAGTTAGACTAAGCAAAGCTAAACATGAAAAGATCGGTTGAATTATTTTGGAAGTTTTTTTATCTGGTACTCATTTTTGGGTACATTGGATTGGTGGCTTTATTTGCCGCTATTTTTGGGGCTCCTTTTTTAGAGGTGTCACATTGGTATGCAGTTTTTTCCGTGCTGATGTTCTCATTTATCATTGGTTTGTCTAATTTGGTTGTGGCGGTCATTTTGCGGCTTTTTCCATTAAAATTGTACGGGCCGCCGATTAGTTATTTTTATCCTAAGAAAAATGAGAGAGTATTTTGGCGGAAAACAGGTATTAAAAGGTGGAAGATTATTGTTCCGGATTTATTGAATATCTTAAAGATTTTTGATAAAACAACAATCAAAGACACCAGCGACCCTGATTATTTATTAAGGTTTTTGCGTGAGATGGGTTGGGCGGAGATGATGCATACCATTGGTTTTTTTGTAGGTTATGCGGTGCTTTTTATACCTATGTGGTGGGTGTTTACGGGTGATTTGAGTCTAAATTCAATCACGCGTGAAAGCATTGAGTGGAGTATCAGGCATAATTTGATTTTTGTATTGCCGCTTGCGGTGATGAATTCATTTATAAATTTTTTATCTATAGCGGTGCAAAGGTATAACCGTCCTGTTATTTTGAAGCTGTATGAAAAGGCATTAAGGAAACGAAACGGAGACAATAGGGCAGCAAATGAGGAAGCCGATGAGCAAAAAAATAATTAAAAAGTCGCTGATACTTATAATTTGTTGTCGGCGATTTTTTTAAGTATTGCATATGAAAGCAAATTTGTCATAAGAATAATCCGTGCTGATGACTTGGTTGAGTTTTAGTCTCTGAGGCATCTATCAAATTGCATTTTTTATCATAATTTGCTTGCAAAAGATTGATTACTATATTATAATGAAATAGTGAGAGGAATTTTTGTCGCCAACAATTATTATTCTGATGAGGGAATGGAGTATTGTTATAATGCTCTAAAGACAGCTTTTCAAAAGAGAGGAGTGACTCTGGATAAAAGGTCAACTTATCTTATATATGCGGGCAAGGGTATTTATCCTTATTTATTAGACCGGACAGAATTTATCATATTTTGGGATAAGGATATTACGATATCAAGAGGATTAGAAAAGTGGGGGAATAGAGTTTTTAATAATTCATATGCACTGCAAGCAACGGACGATAAACTAATTACCTATAATCTAATATGGAATCAAAACATCAATATTCCTTATACGATAGCTGCACCGCTTATGTATGATGTAAATGTAGTTTTTGACAAGGATTTTATAGATGAAGTAGAGCGTAGTCTAGGGTATCCTTTAATTGTTAAGCACAACATAGGAAGTCAAGGGCGGCAGGTTTTTAAGGTGTTAAACAGAGAAGAGCTTGAAAAAATTTATTTAGAGCTTAGACATATTCCGCATCATTATCAAAAAATGATGGGTGAATATGGGACGGATTTAAGAGTTTATGTTGTTGGCGGAAAGGCGGTGGCGTCGTGTATAAGAAAAGGAACGGATTTTAAGTCTAATCTAGCGACCGGCGGTCAAATTAGTCTTTGTGATTTATCTATCGCACATAAAAGAATAGCTGAGAAAATTGCGAAGGTAATTAAATTAGACTATGGCTCAATAGATTTTTTAATCAATAATCACTCTGATCCCTTATTTTTGGAGGCGAACAGCAACTCATATTTTAAGGGAATAGAAGGACTTGGCGTAGACATTGCAGGTAAAATTGCTGACCATATAATGAGTGTAATTAACAATGATAAATAGTCAAAGCATTAAAAATTTAATAGCAAAGGTTGACGGGGTGCAAATAGTTGCCGCTGTTAAACAACGCACTATCAGTGAGATAAATGCGCTTAAAAATTTTGGCATTGGTTCTGTTGGAGAGAATAGAGTGCAAGACCTTTTAGTTAAATATGAAGCGACCAAAGATTTAAACTGGCACTTTATCGGTAATCTGCAGACAAATAAAGTGAAATATATAGTGGATAAAGTGCAGCTGATTCAGTCTGTTGACAGAGAAAATTTGGCGATTGAAATTCAAAAGCAGTGTGAAAAGCGAAATATTCTGATGCCTGTATTAGTTGAGGTAAATTTAGATGAGGACAGTAAAGGCGGGGTAAGAGCAGATGAATTGCAAGTACTGCTAAAATTTATTACAACATTGCCAAATCTAAAATTGCAAGGCTTAATGTTTATTCCTCCCATAGATGCGCCTGAAGAAATTTATAAACAAATCAAAGAGATTTACGAAACACATAAAAGTGAATTTAACTTAAAAATCTTATCTTGCGGAATGAGTGATGACTATGAAATAGCGATAAAATACGGAGCGAATATGATAAGACCGGGAAGTATCTTATTCAACACAAAAAGAGGAGAAAACAAATGAAATTTAATGATTGGCTAAGACAAAAACGGGGCGGCAGCACTAAAGAAAGTGATTCCCATCAACCGCCATACTATGAAGACACGCATGATTCTCAAGGCAACTACATTGGTGACAATGGAATAAGCTCTGTTATTCCGCAAGCCAATCAAGCCACATCAGAAAACATAAAATACGGAAACATTGCTGTCTATCGTCCAAAGTCATTAAAAGATGTTGAGCGGTTTATCACATTTTTGCGCGGGGGAGAGCCTGCCGTGGCGAATTTAAACGATATTGATGAAGATGATGCTCAACGCATTTTAGATTGTTTGTCGGGGGCTATTTTTGCACTCGCCGGCAGTGTGCATAGGATTACGGATAATATTTTTGTGTTTTCACCAAAGGGGACGCAGATTCATTCTTAGATAATTTAGAATTCTTAAATTATGAATTTAGACGCAGATTCATTCTTAAAAAATATTTTGTAGGGGCGAGCGAGGGCGCTCGCCCGCTAGCTTGGTCTATACTTCCAACACAGGCGAGCGAGGGCGCTCGCCCCTACAAATTCGACATTAATACTCAAAACAATAAGGACGACATGGAAGAAACTACTCAAAACCTAACTCCACTACCTCTACAATCGCCTTTGCCGCAAACGAGCAAAGAAAAATTCTCACACTTTTTAAAAACAGCAGGGCGAAAAATAACGGCTTATTTCAAACGCACATGGCGGCTTGAATGGGTCATTATTTTTGGCGCTATCTTTTTGGATTTTATAACAAAATTTTTGATTGAGAGGTTTGTTGTATTAAACAGACAGACAATTACGCTTATTCCCCATTTTTTAGAAGTTGTGTACAGGCGAAATTATGATGCGGCACTGGGCTTTAATTTTTGGAATTTTTTTGGTATGTTTGGTGAAAATCCTACCGATTCTCAGGCGCGGGGGTTTTTTATTGTGTTTATTTCTATCACTATAGCAGGTTTCATCGCATATATGGTGCTTGGTAATAAAAACAGGAAGCTATTTAGAATAGCGCTTTCATTGATTGTGGGCGGCGCTTTAGGAAATTTGATTTGCAGAATTTATCACGGAGCGGTTGTAGATTGGATTCAGTTTAGGTTTTTTGGATTAAGTCCTTTCGGGTTTGCTACCTTTCCTGTATTTAATTTGGCTGATTCGTTTTTGATTATCGGAGTTTTTGTATTTATGGTGTATTTTTTCAAGGATTGGTCTAAGGATGAAAAAGATAGGGTGGCTAGGAAGAAGGCGAAGGCAGAGGCTTTAGCAGGCGGAGAAAGTATAGTTGGCGGCGAAGAAACCATAGGGACTGACGCCTCTGACAGACCTAATAAATCCGCATGGTCATTTAGTGAATGCAAAGCAGAAACCATAGGTGAAAGTGCGGAAACGAGTGAACCAGCAGAGCGCTAATAACGCTCTCGCATGAAAATCGGTGAAAGGTGCAGCAGAGTTGAAGAAACCGTAAGGGCTTATACCCGCACGCCCAAAAAATAAATCTGTCAAAGAGGAGGATATCGCACCAGATGAGTAGCAGCAGCCAAACAATAACAGTCCAAACAGGACCCGTCCGTCTTGATATCTACCTTGCTCAAAACACGGATTACACACGCTCTTACATCAAACAGCTAAGTGATGAGGGGCGCATTTTTCTAAACGGACAAGTCATCATCAAAAGCGGAAAAATGGTTGCGGCAAATGACAAAATTGAGGTTTTTCCCATTGCAAAAGAGATTGATATCTCTCCAAAAAATATTCCGCTAAATATAATTTATCAAGACGATGACATTGCCGTCATAAACAAACAAGCTGGTTTAGTAGTCCATCCGGGCGGAGGAGTGAGAAACAATACACTGGTTTCAGCACTGTTATATCACCTAAAAAATCTATCTACCATAAACGGAGTCCTTCGTCCAGGTATAGTCCATCGCTTAGACAAAGACACCACAGGTCTTATGGTAATAGCGAAGAATAACAATGCGCATTTGTCGTTGTCTAGTCAAATTGAGAATAGGCAGGTCAAAAAAATATATCTTGCTATAGCCGAAGGCAACATAAAAAGCGACAGCGGTCAAATTTTTGCGTCTATTGCAAGGTCACCAAAAGACAGAAAAAAAATGATGGTGATGGGCGGAGAGATAGACTATACAGGCAAGAAAAAATTCAACCTTTCATCACCCACAAAACGAGAAAACAACGCAAGAGAGGCTTTAACAAAATTCAAAGTAATCAAACGCTTTAGTCAGTTTAGCTTAGTAGGATTTAATATTATTACGGGCAGGACGCATCAAATTAGGGTTCATGCAAAGTTTATGAAGCACTCTATCTTAGGGGACAGGGCGTATGGAGCAAAATTAGTTGTCCCAAACCTAGACGGACCGCTACTTCATGCGTATTCACTGTCATTCACTCATCCAGCAAGCAAAAAATTATTGACCTTTACCGCCCCGCTTCATAAACAATTTAAGGAAATACTAGGCGAGCAAGGGGATAAGACTGAATATGAGAAGCTGCTTGTTGGGCTAGAAAATTGGGATTGATAGATAAATATAAAAGGGGAAACATATGGCAAAATTGGCAAAAAAAGAAATTGAAATAATACAGAATACTGCAATTGTTCAGCAAGGTATGACTTGTTGTGTTTGTTCTACGGAAGGAAGGCGGATACAAGTACATCACATTGATGGAAATAATTCGAATAATGAGTTGGATAACTTGGCGATAGTATGTACTATTTGTCATGGTAACACCTTATTAAAAGGAGATTTCAATAGAAAATTAACACCAGCATTAGTAAGAATGTTTCGTGATGACCATTTGAAAAGAATAGACTTTAAGCGAAATTTTGGATTATCAGTTATAACTAATACTAACGATAAATCTGAAAACACAGATAATAACGATAAATTGGATAATGCGGACAATAATGAAGAAGATACTGACTTAGGTTGGTTGGATTATGTGCATTATGCAAAAGAAGCTATGGCTGAAATACCACCTATTGCGGAGTTAATTGTAACAAGTGCTAATCAATTCGCTGAAAAATTTATTGAGTATACTCCAAAAATATTAAATGCTTCAAGCTCTAAAAATGAGAGTTTAATGAGACTAGTTATGAGTAATCTTGGGAAAGAGCTTCAAAAAATAACCCCGGATTTTGAAAAATCAATAGCGGATTTTATTGAAAAATGTGATACGGCTTTTAATTCTCAATTGAAATTTATTCAAATGACTGTAGTAAATGAATATGTTGTATCGCTCACACTAGAAGAGGATAAGATTAGCTATATTCATGCTTCGAGTGAATGTAAGGAAAGTTTTATTTTTTTAACTAATGCAAACAATAAAGTCATAGAAATAGTGAGTGGTTTTATTGGTGTTGAGCAGCAGTCAACGAAAGCTTTATCAAAACTGAAAACTACTATGAAAGATTATGACATTGCCTTACAAAAATATATAAATATTTTGGATGAGATTATTGGGTTGATGAATGTATAACAAATTGCTAACTGCACAAGGAGATACATACTATGAAACATTTATTAGGATTAAAAGACACCACTAAGGATGAAATAATTTTCATTTTAGAAGAAGCAAAAAAGATGAAGGCTGTCCTTTTGGGCGAGAAAAAAAAGCTGGATATTCTTAAAAATAAGAATGTGACTACGCTGTTTTATGAAAATAGTACACGCACCAAAGTGTCGTTTGAGAATGCGGCAAAGGCATTGTCGGCATCTACTACTGCTATTGCCGCCTCTAGTTCATCCGTTCAAAAGGGTGAGACACTCATTGATACCGGGCAAAATTTGGACGCACTGCTTTGTGATTGCATTGTTATTAGGCATTCATTGTCGGGCGCTCCGCATCTCCTATCCAAAAATGTACGGGCAAGCGTAGTCAACGGCGGGGATGGTACAAACGAGCATCCCACCCAAGCACTCCTTGATATGCTGACCATTTATGAGCGGCACCAAAGCTTCAAAGGCTTAAAAATCGTAATCGCAGGCGACATAAAGCATTCAAGAGTGGCAAGAAGCAATATTTGGGGCTTAGGTAAGCTCGGCGCTAAAGTTGTCGTAGTTGCACCAAACACGCTTATGCCGCTTGAGGTTGAGAGGATGGGTGTAGAGGTGTCTAATGATTTAGACAAAGCGTGCGAGGGGGCGAATGTTGTGATGGGTTTAAGAATGCAGTTAGAGCGGCAGTCTAGTGGTCTTTTTCCGTCAGTGGGTGAGTACCACAAGTTTTATGGGATAAATCAAAAGCGTTTAGATAAAGCGGATAAGGCCGTAATGCTAATGCACCCCGGTCCTATCAACAGAGGGCTAGAGATAGCGAGTGAGGTTGTTGACGGGGGCAAAAGTGTGATACTGCCGCAGGTGACTAATGGGATAGCTGTCAGAATGGCTGTTTTGAAAATGGTGATGGGAGGTTAAACCAATATGAAAAAATATGAATATGAATTTATGGCTGTTGATATGCCAAAGGCACATATTGATAAACTTAAAAATAAGCCAAATGCAAATATGGATAGTATAAAAAAGATGGGAGAAGAGGGATGGGAAATGGTGAGTTGTGTTTCTACGATAGGTAATACAGTATACTGCTTTTTCAAAAGAGAAAGCGACAATAGATTTTAATGAGATTACAATATCGAATTTGTTAATAAATCAATTAGCGAAAATATTGTTTATTTAGTCGTTAAAACATTAATTTAATCAATGTTTTAATGAGAGTTAAGGCGGTTATTTTTGAATACTATTTTCGCAATCAACTTAGACCAACACAATCTTATTATGAAATTAAAGATAAAAATTAAATTGTAAAGAGGAGTTTAACAATGAGCATTCTAATAAAAAACGGGCAAGTGGTCTTGCTTGATAAGGTTATTAATGCGGACATCTTTATTGAAGAGGGGCGCATAAAAAAGATTGCTTCTAAGATTGAGGTGAAAGCTGATAAGGTGATTGATGCTAAGGGGAAGGTTATTATGCCCGGCTTAGTTGATATGCATGCACATTTGCGTGACCCTGGGTTTCAATATAAAGAGGACATTGCAAGCGGAATAAAGTCTGCGGCGGCGGGGGGCTACACCTCAATTTGTTGTATGCCTAATACTGATCCGGTCATTGATAATGAGGCTGTGGTCAAGTATATTCAAGCAAAGGCGGCAGAAATCGGCACAGTCAAGGTTTATCCTATTGCCAGCATTACTAAAGGCATGAAAGGCAGTGAACTATCTGAAATGGGCAAATTAAAAGAGGCTGGAGTAATAGCTTTTTCGGATGATGGAAAGCCTGTTGAGAGTGCTGTGCTGATGAGAAACGCGCTTGCCTATGCCAAAAGCCATGACGCTTTGATAATTAGTCATTGTGAGGATATGTCGCTGGCAAGCGGTGGTTTTGTCAATGAGGGTTATCATTCTACTATCTCAGGCTTAAAAGGAATTTGCCGCTCTGCTGAAGAAATCATAGTAGCAAGGGACATAATTTTGGCAGAGCATACTGGCGCAAAAATTCATATTGCTCATGTGTCTACAGCAGGAAGTGTAGACCTAGTCAGGCAAGCCAAAAAACGAGGCGTACAAGTGACAGCCGAGGTCTGTCCGCATCATTTTTCTGCTACTGACGAGGAGATTGTTTCATTCAACACTTCATCAAAAATCAATCCTCCTTTGAGGACGCAAAATGACATAAAAGCCATTATCAAAGGCATAAAGGATGGCACTATAGATGCCATAGCCACCGACCATGCTCCGCACTCGCAGGATGAAAAACGGCAAGAGTATGGCTATGCTCCGTTTGGAACAATCGGTTTTGAAAGTGCGTTTGCCATAAGCTATACACATTTAGTAGAGGCAAAGCATATAGATTTGCCCCATTTATTAAGGTTGATGAGTAATAGTCCCGCCAAGATTTTGGGGCTGGAATGTGGGGAGTTAAAAGAGGGTGAGGCAGCGGATTTGATAATAGCTGATATAGAAAAAGAGTATACGATTGATGTGAATACTTTTAAGTCAAAGGCAAGAAATTGCATATTTGATGGCTGGAAAGTAAAGGGTAAGGTAGAGTGTGCTATTGTTAATGGAAAGTTGGTGGAGTAATGCGTAGTAATAATTAGGAAGTTTGTTATACTGGGTGAAAAATTAGAATAGGTAGAGTGAGAAGTTGTATTGTAATTGTCATCCTGAGCGAAGCCGAAGGATCTCCTAACTAGCGAGAACAAAGATCCTTCGGCTTCGCTCAGGATGACAGGTAACCTACAAACTTCAAATCACTACCGCTTAAAATTTCTACGCTTTAGATGCAACCTGCATCTGAAAAACAAAAAATGGGGAGTAGCCTTTATGAAAAAACGAATTATTACAATTATGACAATATTAGTGATAGCTACATTTGCATTCAGTTTTTCAGCTTGCAGAAATTCCTATGGGGATGGACATGGTGATATAACAGTAATGGGGGCAAATAGGATAAGTGCAGATTTTTGGAGGCATGATGGCTTAAATGAAATTGATGGATTGAAAGTTTGGCATCAAATATCAGACAGAGGTGTGTGGATAGATTTTACTATTGTATGGATAGGTGAGTTTAGTGGATTAGGGGCATTTGCTCAAAAGGTTTTTTGCGGGGATTGTGGTGAAGAGATTGATGGATTGTGGCAACGAGGGTGTTATTGCATTCTTGAAACTCACACGGCAGAGTTTTTTGAAAGCAATAATTTAGTGCTAATTGCCATGATGGAAGGGGTGCTTACAACTGGTATGCGTGTGGATAATATAAGAGATAATGGCACTATTGATATGACAAGGACACAATTTAATGATAGGGTTTCTATACTATTAGGCATACCGCTACAACTAAGCGTGGTGGTAGATCACAATTTTACCCCAACAAATATGTCAATCAATATGCGTACAAATAGAGTTAGAAGATAAATAATTTACACATTAAAAACTGGCTCTTATTCAAGTTGGGTGAAATTGTCATCCTGAGTGTAGCGAAGGATCTAGCCGAAGGCGAAAAAACAGTAAAAATAGCTATTTTTTATTTGCTAACGCTAGATTCTTCGCCTTACGGCTCAGAATGACAACACAAATAAAACTGCTTTCACTCAACTTGAATAAGAATCTAAAAAAATAAAAAAAAACACAATAATTCTGAATTCATAATTTTTGCATTCAGAATTAAAGAAAGGAAATTATGATAGACAAACTAATTGAAAAAATGGACAAGCTTAAAAACCCTTCGCTTTTGGGGTTAGACACAATTTTTGAGTATTTGCCCGAGAAAATGACTAAGGGTATCAATACGCTTGAGGATGCGGCAAAGGCTGTTGAGGAGTTTAATTTTAGGCTCATTGACAAACTTGCGCCTATTGTTGCCTGCGTAAAAATTCAGGCGGCTTGTTATGAGATGCTAGGCGTGCCTGGTATGCAGGTGTATAAAAATACTCTCGCGTACGCTACTAAAAACGGAATGCACACCATCGCCGATGTCAAACGAAACGACATTGGGTCTACGGCGGGCTTTTATTCAAAAGCGTATTTGGGTAAAATCAAAATTGGTGATAAAGAGTATACGCCGTTTGAGGGTGATTTTGCCACCATAAACGGGTATTTGGGTGAGGATGGTTTGATTCCGTTTATTGACGATTGCAAAAAGTATGATAAGGGAATTTTTGTGCTTGTGAAAACCAGCAATCCGTCAAGCAGTCAGATTCAAAATTTGGAAGTAAAAGGGACAGAGTATGATACAGTGTATAAGAGCATGGCAGGGCTATTGAACAAGCTGGGTGAAGGTTTGAGAGGAAAGTATGGGTATAGTGATGTAGGAGCGGTAGTGGGTGCTACACAGCCGGGAGAGGCGGAGATTTTGAGGCAGCAATTTAAGAATATCTTTTTCTTGGTACCGGGTTATGGCGCACAAGGCGGCACGGCAAAAGATTTAAAATGCTTCTTTGATAAAGACAAGAGGGGGGCGATTATCAACAACTCGCGCGGGTTGATTTGTGCTTATAAGAGTGATAAATATAAAGGATTGGAGTTTGACAGGGCTTGCTATGAAGCGGCGGCGGATATGAGAGAAGAATTGTACAAAGTACTATATTAATTGTGCTGCTATGAAAATAAAAGTGTTATCATTATTTAAAGAGATGTTTTCGCCCATGAGTTCTAGCATTGTCGGCAGGGCGGTTTTGTCAAAAATTATTGACTTTGAGGCTATTGATATAAGGGACTATTCTATTGATAAACATCATAAATGTGATGATGTTCCTTATGGCGGCGGGAGTGGAATGGTGATGACGGCACAGCCTATTGCGGAGGCTACGAGAGCGGTTGACCCAAATAATAAGATGCGGCGGATTTATTTATCTCCAAGAGGCAGGGTGTTTAATAATGCTATTGCCAAGGAGTTGGCAGGTGAGAAGAATGGTCTTCTATTGTTATGCGGACATTATGAAGGTGTGGACCAGCGTGTTTTGGACATATGCGGTTATGAGGAGTTGTCAATAGGTGATTTTGTATTGACAGGCGGAGAATTGGCTGCAATGGTTGTTGTGGATGCGGTGGCAAGATTTGTAGACGGAGTGCTGGGTAATGATTTATCCAGTGAGGAGGAAAGTTTTTCTGATGTGCTTGGGGGGTTATTAGAGTATCCGCATTACACAAGACCAGCTGAGTTTGAAGGAAAAAAAGTGCCTGATGTGCTATTAAGCGGACATCATGCTGAGATTAAAAAGTGGAGACTTGAAGAGGCAAAAAAGATTACAAAAAAGAATAGGAAGGATATTATTTTAAGCAAAAAGTAAAAAGTATTATTTGCTTAAAAAAATCCACCTTAAAAAAAGATGGAAAAAGCTATGATTAAAACAAACAATATAGGTAATTACGCAAAACAGGCGTTCATGTGGGATTTGTCTAGCGTTAATGCTGCAAATATTGCACAAGAAAATGAGTTTTGGTGTGAATACGCAAAGATTTATGGGCAAAATGTAATGATTCCGATGTGTGCAGTAGGGACAAAGGGTGCGTACTTGGCGGAGCGGGGGTTTTGTGTTGTGGGTTTTGATATTACGCATGAGATGGTTGAGGAGGGGAAAAGGCGATATGGCGGATTGAAGAATCTTGCGTTGTTGCAAGGTGATATTAGGAATTTTTGTTTTGATGTAAAGCCTGTGGATTTTTGTTTTTGTGTAGACTTTGGGCATTTGCATACGATGGATGATATAAGAGAAGCTTTGCGTTGTATTGGTCGGCATATGCGAAAGGGCGGCGGTCTTATTATTGCAACAGATTTGCGTGTGCGTGGTGAAAGTTCTAAAAGATGTCCTAAAAAGAGGTTTGATTTTGGAGAGGTTTTGCCGGGGGTCAGAGTATGGAAAATCAATGCTGATGAATGCAGGTATGAGGCAGAGAGCGGGCGGTTTTTTATTATGCAAGAGGTATTTGTTGAGGATGTGAAAAGTGGGGAAGTTGAGGTGTTTGACCATGTATTTTATTTGCAAAATTATTATCGCAGTGAGTGGATTGATGTGCTGTGTGAATGTGGTTTTGAGATTGCAGGTGAGTACAAAAATCTTAAAAAAGGGTTGTGGCAAGAGGGTGATGATTTTTGGATAGTTGAGACGGTAAAGAAATAATGGCAGATGTTTCTTTTTGTTAGATGTTTATAATTTTGCTTGCTTGCGACAAAATCTCTGTGATTTCGTACATATTGGCGATTTCGCCTATGGCAAGCGTTTCGGTCAAATCATAGTAGTTTAGGCAGGTGCCGCATGACAGGATGGCGGTGCCTTTTTCTTTTAGAGTTTTTAGGGTGTCAAGGGTGTTTGAGGTCCTAGAGGTCAAATGAACACCTGAATTGAAGAATATCAAGTGTGAGGGGGGAGTTTTTAGCTCAGTAAGCGAGTAAATAAAACTTTTTATCAGAATTTTTCCCAGGTCGTTAGAAGCGCCGCCCATGTGGTCAGAGCCGATGGTTATTGCAAGATTCGGTGCGTCGAGAGCGGTGTTTTCTATGGTGTCGTTTTTAGTCGTTTGTATTTTTCCGATTATTACCTTATAATCGCTATTTCCCATCTTCTCAAATGAAAAATCGCTAGACAAACTAACCGCCAATTTCTCTAAATTTTTGACTGCAGGCATATTGTCTACTCTTAAAATGACACCGGTATTATCTTTTGACCGCAACATTTTTTTTGCCTCAATGACAGGCATTGGGCAAGCTTTTTTTATCATATTAATTTCGGTCATTTGGATGCGGTTCCTCAAAATTTTGGATGACCTCGTTGCTATCGCTCCTTGCAATGACGGGAGCCGGAGGCGTAATGACGGGAGTGGGGTGTGTGTTGATTGGGGTGGGGGGTGTGATAGCCGGCGGCGTAGGAGGCATAATGACAGGATGGTGCATAATCGCAACAGGAGGCTGTGCTTGCGGAGCTATGGATGAATGAGGGTGCATAACAGCAGGGGAATGCGGATGAGTCATAACAGGAGGCTGTGATTGCGGAATATGAGGATACGCCACATCGGAGGGATGGTGTGTCAAAACGGGAGATGAGGGTACGACAGCATTAGGGTATTGATGTATCACTTCAGCTGAAGGCAGTGCGGCAGTATGAGAAAGCGGATGCGTCATGTCGGGAATGATTGTTGTAGCGATTGTTGATAACTGATGCACTTCAAATGCTATACTAAATTCCTTTAGCACCCGTATTACTCTCTCATGATCTTCTACCCTCAGGCAAATACCGCATCCTGCTCTTATTCTTGCAGGCAACGGCATTACGACCGCCTTTATAGCTCTGTCTAAAAGAACTCTTTCCGCCCTTATGGCATGACTTGTGCTGTTAAAAACTATCAACATAATATGCTCTCCTTTTTGGGACGCCTTTTGTTAAGCGTCATTTATATATTATTCCTTATTAGATGATGAATGTGCTTATGGTTTGCCTGCAAAGGATGTAATATTTAGATACCCCTTATTTTCTTCAGTGCGCTAATTGCTAGCTCAATCTCTTTAATTGTATTAAAATATGAGAAAGAAAAACGCACTGCTCCTTGTAAATTTTGGTTGTCTGTTTTGAAAAATTTATGCATCAAGGGGGCGCAATGAGTAGAGGCGCGGACGGCGATGTCATAATCATTTACTAATTTATAGCCTAGCTCTATAGCTGTCATGTTAGTGATATTCAATGATACAATCGGCAACCGCTCTTTATTTTTGTCAAAATCCCCATAAACTTGTATACCGCTCAAATTCTTTATCTCGTCATAAAACGCTTTTAATAAAAGTGTTTCCTTTTTGATAATTTCATTCAGCCCTATATCAAAAATAAATTTAAGCCCCTCGTTTAAACCTGCGATGCTATGCGCATTTATCGTCCCTACCTCAAATATATCCGGCATCTTATTTGATTGCCGCAAATCATAGCTATTATATCCGGCGCCGCCTGTTTTGATAATCTTAAAGTCATAGTCTTTTTTTGTAATTACTCCGCCAACTCCTTGAGGTGAAAATAATCCCTTGTGTCCCGTAAAACAAAAAATATCTGCCATGTCCAAGTCTACTTTTGCGTTGCCAAAGGTTTGACAAATGTCCAGTATCATTATTATGCCGTTTTCTTTACATTTTTGATATAATGCTTTGACATCAACAATATTTCCGGTTACATTTGATCCGTGTGTGCAAACCAAAAATTTTGTGTTATCTTTTATGGTTTTATCAAAAGAGGAGACTAATACATTTCCGTCGTTATCACAATCTAAAAAGAGAATTTCTGCACCGGTAAGGTATAAGGGACGCAATACTGAATTATGCTCTAGTTGAGTGGTGACAATTGAGTGAGTACTATTAATCAAACCGCCTATAACTAAATTAAGCGCTTCTGTGCCTGATGAAGTAAAGGCTATATTCAAGGGGTTTTTTAAGCCGATTAGTTTTGCTACATTTTCTCTTGCTTTATCAATTTCATGCGCAGCTTTGCGCGAGAAATGGTGTAACCCCCTTGATGCATTGCCAAAAGTGTGGATGGCGTTTTTTACTGCTTCACCCACGCTTTTTGGTTTTATTAGTGTTGTTGAACTATTGTCAAAGTATATCATAAGGATTCTTGATTAAAAAGCTAATCTTCACATTCTATTCTATCACACTTTCTATATCTGTTGCAACCTTTTTATCCTCTTTATTAAAACTTGCCCAGAAAATGAAGTATTTTATATAGTGGATTATGACGAATACGCACGCCAGGATTGCTATCCACAGGGCAAAGTGGGCAAAGGTATTGATGATTTGAAAACCCAATGCGGTTTCTCCCAGTCTAAGTCTTGTTATGTTTGCCCCGATTCTAAAAGCTGTGGCGCTTATGACCAGCGGAAAAGTAAATCCGGCATAAGTGGCATAAAATTTAATTCTTAAAAGTGAAAGCATCTTAAACAAAACAAAGGCATAAACAAGCAGTGCAAAGATAAGCATGAAATAAAAGAAAGGATAAGACCATTGCTCTGTTCCTCTAAATGAGAAGAAATATCCAACTATCAATAAACTCATAGGGGCGGCAAAAATAGCAATTGTCGGACGGGCGGCTTCCATAAAATATTTTGCTCTTATCATCTTGATTACTACTAAGGTGAATACCAAAAAATATAAAATAAAGCCTGTATAAAATGATATTTGTCCGATTATTCTTATGCCCATATCTACTGCTGTTACGCTTGCGACAACTATCCCTACAGCTACGATAAACCAGCTTGGGTATACGGCATAGACTTTGAATTTTGGGATAAATCTTACGGCAAAGAATATCATTATGCCAACTTGCAATACTAGGGCAATATACCAAACAACCAGGGCGAAGGTTGCAACCGGAGCGTGCGGACGGATATAGCCTGCTAATAGCATTAGTGCCATGGTTACAGTCGCAAGTGAACTTAATGGGATAGAGGTTTTCCATTCATCATGCTTATGCGTATAGGTCAATTCTTGCTTTACATGAGAAAAATCAAAGGATATTCTTAATACAACAAGCAACAACATGAATAATGATAAACTGGCAAGGCAATATCGTATTATTCCTATCGTATCAAGTCCTGTTATGTCAGCGGCAATCGGAAATGTTGCTCTCAACACATTTCCTAGCGCGGCTAAACCTAATGCGACACCCGACAGGGCAAGCGGAACACTTTTAATGAAGTTAATAAATTTAGTTTTCATTTTTATGCCCTCCTGTTAGTCGACTACCGTCAGTTTAAATTCTCTGGCAATAATTTCAGCAGTTTTTTGCACCATGTCGCCGGTATATCTTACACATTGGTCTTTATGCTCACCGCTTGCTAAATCCATGCCTTTAATATGAATATGACAGCACAAAGTTTTATGAAGTCTTCTAAATTCCTCTTGTACTTCAAAGCATACTGTCATACATTTTTGGCTTTTGGGGTCAGCAGGAGTTGACGGAGAGGTGCGGCCAAAGAAATAACCAAGGGCGATGACAGCGCCAGATACTGCGCCGCACATACATTTTGCCCTGCCCACGCCGATAGGAAAGCCTGAGGCGGCGGATACTAATGCGGCAGGCATAGACGGGTCGATGTGTTTTCTGATTGATGCGACAAGTGCTTCAGAACAATAATAGCCGCCCTGTCTAAAGATCTCTTCAGCGTCTTTGCGTATCTTTTTGATACTGATTTGTTTGTTCATTTTTTGTTTTCCTTTTTTAATTTATTTAGCAAAAGGCAAATAAAAAAGATGCCCTAATACTCTAGAGAAATTTTGTGAGCTGTGAAATTATTTCCAAAAGCACAAAAATCCTCTATTAGGCATCCTTACAAATTTGTAAAAAGTCTATAGATTTTAACCTACCTGTATTCATCAGCTTATATTAATTACCTTTGAAGTGAGATAGCTTTGTACTTTCAACTTACTTTTTAAGACCAACCTAGCCTTAAAACCGCTCACTCAAAGATTTGTATTTAATTGCAGAATAAATAGCTTCATACCAAAAATATATCATATTATTTTTGCTAAATCAACTAATTTTCATACAAATTTTAAAATTGCTTAAAAAATGGCTTGTCTAGCATATTAATATAGGTTATACTATATACATAATGACTGCGTTATTATATACAGCGTTAATATTTGTAATTGCAGGCGGCTTAGTTGCCGCATTTTTGTTGTTGAAAAACAAAAAGGCTAGGTCTGTTTTGTATATGACGGCGGCGATTGCTTTAATTGCTGTTTTCTTTTTGAGGTTTTTGTGGGCAAGAAGTGCTTATCATGATGTGTTTTTGCTTAGGTTTATAGAGTGGGGGTCATTAGGCAGAGTATGGACTAATGTCCGTCCTCCATACGGACCGACTTTTGGAAATCAGCTTATTCCGCAGGGCTTAGTTCTTATTTCAATGCTTTTATTATGGTTTAATTTAGCGGGATTAGCGGCTGTAGTGCTGTCGGCGTTTTTTAATGTGCCGTTTGTGTCTAAAGCCATAACATACATTTTTGCTCCTATAGCATTTTTATCGGCGGTTTTCTTTTTTGCAAGTGCGGTGATGATTGGCGGTACATATACTTTTGACGGATTTAATATAAGGACGCTCTTTTTTGCTTTTGAATTGGGTCTGATGCTGGGTCTGTCGGCAATTCATGCTGTTTATTATTTATTAAAGAGAAAGAGTGACGCAGATATTAAAAAACAAGACAAAAGAGAGTGGATTGCATTAGCATTTGTATTGCCTATAATGTTGTTATTGGCTATGCCCAATAATATGATACATATTTTGTTTGGACACGGCTCGGTTACTAATGCGTTAGATTTGACATTTTCTCATAGACTGATTTTATATTTTTCTATAATAGTGCCGTTTGGTCTGTATTTTGGAATAAAGAAGTTAGATAGTGTTTTTGTTAGGCAAAAATGTATTGTCGGGGCAGAAGCAAGCACTTTTTCTAATGATGAACATGAAAAAAATGTGCCTCGCGATGACGATGGTCAGGGATATGTAACTCAATTTCGCGGTTCACACCGTCCCTATCACGACTTTATCCGCTATTGCCTTATTTTCATCTCTTTATCCGCCATGATTGTCTATTCTGAAATGTTCCCTTTCACCAGACTTACCTCTTTAAGAGGGTGGCCGCTGCATTTGTGTAACACCGCAATGTTTATTATTCCGGTTTGTCTGATATTCAAACTTGAAAAAGTTTTTTACTTTACATTTTTCATCAATGTTTTAGGTGCATTTTTAGCAAATCTAATGCCCAACTACAGCGGAGCCTACAACCTATCCTACAACTTCTATTCATATTGGCAAAATCATTATTTTGCGTTTTTCTTACCTCTTCTATGCGTTGCGCTTGGTATATTCTCCCGCCCCCGTCTAAAACATTTTGGCTGGTCAATGATATTTTTTGCTGTCTATTTTGTGTTTATATTATTTATAAATGCTTATTTGACCACTTCTTTGTATAGGGCAGATTTCTTTTTCTTGAACGGTGACCATATTATAGAGTTTTTTCCGGATAGTTGGAGAGTGCTTATGGACACGCAGATTTCATTTCAATTGGGGTATTATTATAACATATATGGGTATCGCGTACCCAATTATTTGACTTTTTATATATTTTATCAGATTGTTTTCTTTGCCGTTTTTACTGCCGCTGCTGCTCTGATGTGGCTGATATATGAGTATTATTTTAGTGCGTGGCACAGATTAAGAGAGTTATTTAATAGAAAAAAACGCATTAACATGGATATAATGGCACTGATGTCACAATATAATCTTGAGAGTTTATCCGACCCGATAAACCCGCAAGGAGGGGATATGCTTAAATTAATCAACTTTTCAAAAAAATACGGTTCAAATAAAAATTTTGCTGTTGAAAATGCCAATTTAGAAGTAAAGGCTGGTGAGATTTTTGGATTTTTAGGACCTAACGGTGCGGGCAAGAGTACAATTATCAAAAGTTTGGTGGGTTTGCAGCCTATCACGGACGGGCAAATGCAAGTATGCGGCTTTGATGTAGAAAAACAGAGCATTGAAACCAAAAAGCGTATAGGGTATGTGCCTGACCATTATGCATTGTATGAAAAGCTGACCGGCAGGGAGTATGTCAATTATGTGGCGGATTTATACGGTATAGAAAAGGAGAGAAGGGATGAGTTGTTAGACCATTATTTGAGTATTTTTCAGTTGAAACACGCTTTTGATAATCAAATGAGGACATACTCGCACGGGATGAAACAAAAGATTGCTATTATGGCGGCGCTCATTCATTCGCCTAAAGTCTGGATACTTGACGAGCCGTTGACGGGCTTAGACCCTAATAGTATTTTTCAGGTCAAGCAGATTATGAAAGAGCATGCAGAGGCCGGAAACATTGTTATGTTCTCTTCGCACATTATGGACGTGGCAGAAAGGATTTGTGATAAGATTGCAATAATCAGAAAAGGAAAGATATTGGTGGAGAATAAAAATGTGAGTGATTTAGAGGGAATGGGTATAAGTTTAGAGCATTATTATATGTATACAATTAAGCATGGCGTACCGCCTGAGAGCAGTGCGGATATTGTCAGAGAAGGAAATGCTTTGGCACTTGAACTAAATTAAGAATTTATAATACTGATATAAAAAAACGATGTCAAAAACATATTTAAAAAACTTAAAAACGCTTATTGCCATGCAATTAAGAGAAAAATTGAGCGGCACGCGCAAAAAAGATAGAAAAGCATTATTTTTTAAAATAATGCTGCCTGTTTTTGCATTCATACTGCTCACTGTTTTTGCATTTTTACTCTTTTACTTTACATATGCAGTAAATATATTTGAAAGCTATATTCCGGTAAATGTTTTGACTTTTATTTTCAGTCTGACGATGATACTGTCCATAGCTTTTACTGCATACTCATTAGTCAAAAATCTCTATTTTTCGTTTGATAATCAAATATTACTTACATTCCCTGTTTCAAGCGGACAAGTATTTTTATCAAAACTGGTGGTATTTTATATATTAGAATTAAGACGGACAGTCAATTATGTCTTGCCGTTGTTTATTGCATTCGGAATAATAAATTCTTTGAGCGCCGGTTATTTTTTTGTTTTGCCGTTTGCTTTTATATTAATATCTTTAGTCTCGTTTGTGATTGCCGCATTTTTGTCCATTCCGTTTTTATTCATAATTTTATTTTTGCAAAGGGTCAAAGTTCTTCAATTTATCTTGGCTGTTGCAGCTACTTCACTTGGTGTGTTTTTGGTGCTTAGATTAATTAATCTTATCCCGTATGACATTGATTTTTGGGGACGGCTTAGTGAGTATGTGCCTAATATCCATAATTTTTTTGAGCGCCCGTTTGGACTTTTTCAAGACAATCCTTATGGAATTTTTATGATTTTTGATTTGCTGGCTGAGATGGTGACGGGCAGAGTAGCATACCGTTATCATACCGCTGTTACTTCTCGCAGTGTCGCCATATTTTTTTCCGCATCGGGTATTGCGCTTGTATTGATTACTGCCGCATTTTTTCTTATCCGTCCGCTATTTTTTGTCATGGTGTCAAAACACAGAGAAAACAAGCAAACTGTGCGCAAAAAACAAAAGAAAAATATCAAATTAAAATCATATTTCTCTATCCTCAAAAAAGAAGCATTGCTTCGTTTCAGAACTCCTGCCGCTCTTTCATTCACTTTGATCGGACTTGTTATACTGCCTGTTGCTATTTTTCTTCTTAACAGGGTTTATTCCGCCTTTGATACTGCTGATTTAGGCAATCTCGTAATCCTTGTCACTAACTTTTTCATTCTCATGCTGATAATTACTTCGCAAAATATCCGGGCTGCCTCTATCTTTTCATCCGAAGGCAAGGCAATGTATCTATTAAAAACTACTCCTGACACGGTCAAGGCAAACATTGGGGCAAAAATGTTTTTTGATACCCTCTTAGCATCCGTTTCGCTTTTGATTACAGTGATAATTATCGCCAATTCTGTTGATTTGCCTAGAGGAATGGCATATTTAATCTTTTTTAGTGTATTGTCGTTTATGGTCGGACACATATGCTGGTCAGTTGAAATGGATATAACAAACCCCCAATATCTCAAAATAATTGACGGGGTGCATGAATCAAGCAACGCTAATGAAAATAAATCTATGATAATTGCGCTACTGTTATCATTTTTAGTTGCTGTTGTTGCTACTTTTTTGATGATGCAGGACATTTATAGCGCATGGTATAGGATTGCTTTGATTGCTGCTGCCTTTGTTTCTATCAGAACTTATCTACTCATTACAAACATAAAAGTATATTTTAAGGAGATGTAACATTTATGAGAAAATCCACAATTTTAATAGTTGCAGTAGTATATTTTGCATCTATCCTATTCATCATTTTTTATGGATTGCAATTTGGTGTCGGGAGCGGTCCTGTTTATGTTAGAGAGGTTTGGTTTGTTGAGGATGAGAGATTTGGTATGGTGGGCGGAATTAAAACTGTTAATATTCATGAAAATGATATAATAAGAAATGAAGAGGGGCATATAGTTATTGAACTAAATTGGGCGTTTTATCCTTCATATGCAACAGTAACCCGCATGAATTTTTCACATAATGCTCCGCCCATAACAGACGGAGACTACACAAGAGACAGAATTAGTTTTGAAAACTCAGGGGAGTCTCCTGTGCGGATTGTGTTTTATACGATGTGGAATGCCATGATAACTATACAAGCGACAGGCGGATTAATGCCAATGGATCAAGTGGCTTTTAATTTTTTATGGTGAGTTTTTGTACACATAATAAGTAATTGTCAATAAAATGATATACATTATTGTTGACAAGCTATAAAACATAATATAAACTGGCAATATACGGAATACTAGTCATTAGTTAATTCCGTTATTTTTAGGAGGAAATTATGAAAAAACTAAGACAAGCCCTTATCCCTTTAGGGCTGGCAATTGTACTTGCATTAAGCATACTTGCATTCACCGGCGCTGCTTGCGAATTAGAAATAACTGTGCCTAATCCTATCAGAAGTGTTGTTTTGTCGGTGCCTTATACAGAAGTAAATCAAAATGCAATTTTCTCAACGGCAGGCGGTACTTTGACAGTGAGTTTTTATGGTGAAAATAGAGAGCCGAATCCGCTGGTTTTGCCGCTTACGGATTCTAGGATTGATTTAACTGCAATTAATACAGCAATTATTGGTACTCAAAACCTTGTGGCGACTTTCACATACACTGATTCTGACAATCATATACACACTTCAACCGCCTCTGTATCTATCCGTGTTGTGGGCGTGCGTCCGGAGGGTGATTTGAGGATAACCCGGTATGAATTGCCGCTTTCTATTCAAAACTTTAGATTAAGAACAGGTCTTGCTGTCGGTGCTGCTACCAATTTCTTAAACTTAATCGGCGATAATGCTGATGCTCCAATATACCATGTCGGCACTCAAAACTACTTTGAGTTTTTCCCTCATATTTGGCACAATGAAGCCGGTGCCAATGAGGTTGTGCAAGGCGGATACGCTTCAACTGTCAGAGTGTATAAAAGAGATATAAACAACGGCAATCAATATATATATCTGGGTGAGAATACAGAAGATTATGTTGATGTCCGTGCAGACCAAGGTCTATTTCAATTCACAAATAATGCAATTAATGAGCATTATTTCTTTAGAATTACTCAACAGATTGCCAGTATTTATGATGTATGGATGCATCCTGATATGGCACAGGATTTTTTTGACAACAGTATTATTGTGCTAGATAACATAAGAGTGATAGACGCGTATAATGCTCATAACATAGAGCAGTTTAGCCAGCTTGATAACAGAGATGATATTCCTCATGCAAACACTTATGTCAACAACGATTATTGGGCAAACACCAGAACAGGGCTAAAAATAAACGGTTTAGTATTGCACAATAACTTGACGCTTACGATAGATGATATTCCGGCAGGTTTTTTCCATGGTGCTGACCGAGAAAACGGACTTGTGGGTTCTTCTCGTTATCTAACGCTGTTTAATAGGATTAATAACGATGAAAATACGCCTTTTGTGTTTGTAGGCAACTATTTTCACATTGATACAAGTGCGGTGCCGCTTACTGATACGAGGGGCGCGGTACTTCACGGTCCTGCCTCAAATATACCTGTATCTCAAGTAGCGCTATTTCAAATCTCAGGTATTGCCGGCGGAGAGGTTTATGTCAAAAACATAGCGTCGACAGGCAATGCTCCAAGAAGTGCGCTTCAGCGTTATGCAAGAGGGCTTGGTTTTATAAGGATTAACGGCAATGTTACGGCAGAAAATATAATTATTACAGAACATACAAAGGGTGTTGAGGTTGTGTCTATAGCTCCTCGTTATACTTCTCTTGATGAACACAGAGCAACACTAAGGTATATAAGGGCATTTGATTTATGGCGTGAATTTATGTATGCGTTTCATCATGATGTTGATATTCATAACAGCCTGATAGAAAGGACAGGCGGACCTGCCATGGTTATTGCAGAGAGCTGGACTGCGGAGGCGGTCAGAGGACCTAGCGCACGGCTTTTTGAAACAACAATAAACAATTATAATCCGGCAAGAGCGGCATGGTTTCATTTGTACGGACTAACGCCGACTATTATGGATTTCTTTTTTGTTGATACAGGCTTTTTAAGACCTATTCAAAACAGGACAATAATGCCTGAGGATATGATGGATGAGGTAGACAATGAAATTAATTTTATTGCGTTTACCAGAATATACGGAGGAACCAATGTCCAACTGCATCAGGCAAGAGCTACGCTAAGTTTGGATGGAGTATACTTATTAAATAATGCTAAGCATGTCCCTGATAATCCGTTTGGGGTATTACACAGCCATATAAATCCAAGTGTATTAGATTTGCTTGTTTCAGGCGGGCAAATGACTGCTGCTGACAGAGCCAATCTTATGGCGTTGAGAGCATTGCCGCACATGGTGTTTGCAAATATTAATCCGTTTCTTCCGCCTGAGCTTGAGGCGGCATTCGGAGGACCGCACCCGTCATTTGATTTTGATTTTGATGTTTCACCAAATCATTTTAGTTTATATATAGATGAGCCTTTGGGCGGCGGACCGGTCGGTGCGGTAGTTCAATTGTATCCTGTATAAGGAAAAACAGGTCAAATATAAAAAGGCTATTAGCAAAATTTTGTTAGTAGTCTTTTTTTTACGGCAAAAACGTTAGACAATCAAAGCAGTTTAATATATAATGGGACAAGTATGTTTAGTGGCATCTTTATTTCTAGTGCAAACGGGCTATCCTCTCCCGGGGAGATGTTTTATAATTCGTTTATCATTTTGGCTATGATTTTACTTTTGGCTGTACCTGCGTTTATTTTGCGTAAGATGAAGCTGCTGAATTCTAGTTGCTTAAAGCCTCTTAGTATTATTTTGTTATATATCTGTCAGCCGTTTCTGATCATTAATGCTTTTGCAAGGTCATCTGTTGAGCCTGGCGGAGCAGTTGCGGTCAATTTGGCGGTGGTGTTTTTGCTTGCTATTGCCACTCATGTTATTCCTTTTATTATTTTGCAGATGACATTGTTTAGGACTAGCAAGAAAAAATTTCAAAGTTTAGAGCCTGCCGCTGTTTTAGAGGGAGATTTGTACGGGGCGGCGAAAAAGCGAAACGGTGCATTAATATTTTTGTCGGCGTTTGGAAATGCCGGGTTTTTAGGTGTGAACTTTATTCAGGAGTTGTTTGGCGGCGACCACCGCATGATAATATATACGGCTGCGTTTATTGCAGTGTTTAATATCGGTTTATGGACACTTGGAGTGTATATTAGCACGGGGGATGTGAAAAAGATAAATTGGAAAAAGGCGTTTTTGGTTCCTGCCGTGGCGGCGATACCAATCGGAGTGCTATTTTTCTTTGTTCCGCAAATAAATTTTTTACACGGAACCAGAATATTTGAAGGATATCGTTATGTGGCTGTCAGTATTTATGAGTATGTGTCCGGGGTTGGCTATGTTACTAATGGTTATGCATATATGGCTGAAAGAGTTTATCGTCAGACATTTGAAAGGACTAGGATGATTGGCAGGGGAGTTACATTTTTGGCGGACGCGTCTTTGCCGCTTTCAATGTTTATTGTCGGGATAAGACTGGGTGAGGTGAGTTTTAAGGACTTAGTGAGTGATAAAAAAGTACATTTGACCAATGCCATAAAACTGGTGGGGGTTCCGCTGTTGATGCTGGGAATTATGCTGCCGCTTGCACTTAGCGGAGTGTTTAGCAGCCTTGACCCGAATAATTACTTTACTATAGTTATCGTAATTTTTGCGGCGATGCCTGCGGCGGCGAGTGCGGTGGCGTTTGCTGAGCGGTTTGACGGCGATGTGGGCACCTCGGTAAAAGGTTTTTTGCTGAGTACGATATTGTCTATTATTACACTGCCGTTAATTTTAATGGCAACCATGGCTTTATTAGGATGAATAAAAAAGGTGTCCAACGGACACTTCCCTCGCTTGCATTGCTCGGCTTTTTTAAGCTAGTGTATTCAATTCATCAAATAACTTCTCTTATGCTATAAAAAAGGTTTGCTTTAAAAACTCCCCTCGCTTGAGGCCCGGCTTTTTTGGCGTTTGATACTTTCTCTCTATACGATTTTTTGCCTAGAGCATAAACTATATGATATTTTCTATGTCATAAAAAAGGAGAAAAAATTCTATGAAAAAAATACTTGTGGTGATTGATATGCAGCACGATTTTGTAGACGGCACACTGGGAACAGCTGAAGCAAAGGTTATTGTCCCGTTTGTCAAGCAAAAAATTGCAAAGTATAGAGAAAACGGTCATGAGGTTATTTTTACTAAGGATACGCATTGTCAAAATTATCTTGTCAGTCAAGAGGGCAAGAATTTACCTGTTGTGCATTGCGTTAAAGGGACAAAAGGGCATGATATTATATCCGGGCTAGACACTGCAAATTGCCAAGTCTTAGAAAAACCGTCATTTGGTTCGCTGTTATTAGCTGACAAAATCGCCGCAACGGGTGACTTTACTGAAATAGAGTTATGCGGTTTATGTACCGACATATGCGTAGTATCAAACGCTCTAATCCTAAAAGCCGCCTTTCCTGAAACCCTCATCACAGTAGATTCTCAAGCGTGTGCGGGAGTTAGTCCGGACACTCACAATGCAGCTTTGGCTACAATGAAAATGTGTCAAATAAATGTGATAAATTAATAGGAATTTTCTTGCTAAAAATGTTTGACTTTATACAACACAAATCATATAATATCGGGAATGCTGAGGCGGAAAAGAGAAGATGCTTCGGGATTAGTCATAAATACTGATTGAAGAATTAATAATAGGATAGTGAGTGTTTTAGGAACTCTTACCAGTAGTTTTGCAACAGACTATTATGGCAATTTATGGTCGCAGGGACGGGACTATACCAAGCTCAGGTGACGGAATCAACATAGACAGGAACAAACCTGTTAGGGTGACTACGGATAGAAGAATGGACAATTTACGGATTATGTGCATAGCGGATTGGTATGCGGTTTATATAGCTGCGGACGAAGACAGAAACTTGTGGACTTTTGGAGAAAATGCTTTAAATGCTATAGGTGAATATACTTTTCCAGGGAATACTGCCCATACTCCAGACGGATTATGCAGCCGTATGGTGTGTTATAGTTTAGATAAAAAGGATTAATAAACCAATACATGACTACAAAGATATATTATTTTTCAGGGACGGGGAATTGCTTAGAGAGTGCAAAGCAAATTCAAGCGGAAATTGAAAATTCACAAATTATTTCTATCCCCAGCATAATGCACGCTGCATCAAAAAAGGAAAAAATTAAGATTTCTGCTGATAAAGTGGTAATCATTTTTCCTGCGTATGCTTATGTTGCACCCGTGATGGTTAAAAAGTTTCTACAAAGGGCGGTCATTGAGGCTAAAAATGCTTTTATCTTTGTGTTGTATGCTACAAAGCCCGGAGGCTGTTTAAAGCAGGGCAGGCGGCTTGTAAATAAGGCTGGTGTGACAAAAATTTATACGGAAAAGATTGTCAGTGTAGAGAATTATATTTCTATTTTTGGGTGTCCTAGCGATGAAGAAGTTGAATTAAAGGCGGCTATGCAATGCGGCGATACTGCCAGATGTATTGATGCGATAAAAGCAGGAGAGGTTAATGAGGCAAAGGGTTTTCATCCTTTTGCACCTATCGTGGGTTGGATTTTCGGAGTGCTTGGCAGAAGGATATTGAAGGTTGGGTTTAGGGTGTTGGACAGTTGCAACGGGTGCGGCGTTTGTGTGAGGGTTTGCCCTGCTAAGTGTATCAGGATTGAGAAGGGAAAGGCGAGGTTTGGCAGGGGTTGTGAGCATTGTCAAGGGTGTTTTAATTATTGCGGGCAAAATGCGCTAAGGTTTGCTAAGATAAAACCTAAATCGGGACGGTATCACCATCCTAATGTTGAGGTAAAAGAATTTTGCCGCTATCAATGCGGTGAAAATTATGAGTGTGAGAAAATTAGAGCAGAGGATGAGTCTTTTTGAGAAGCGGGATTTTTCTTTAGGGGAAGCATTCTGCTATTTATAAAATAAAAACCAAATCTCACAAAAGTAATGCTGAATAGTTGGTTCTTTTAATATAATGTGGTATTATTATGATTGTGAAGACAGCAGTGCACAAAGGTCATGGTTGCACAAAGTGCGGCTGTGAGAATAAACAAATTAAAAAAGGTAAAACTCCTTGCGGAAGTCAGCGTTTATTTTGCAAGAATTGCAACAATAAATACACACCTGTCAAAAAAGGATATAGTGAAGATTTCAAACGAACGGCAGTAAAGGAATATTTGCTGGGAAACAGTGCGCGCAAGGTTGGAAAGATGTTTGGCATTGACGGCAATACTGTTACCGCATGGGTAATTTTTTTTCAAGGTGAATCTGCACTTAGGCAATCGAAATCAAAATATGAGTGTTCATTGCCGGGTACATAGATTTGCTTAAATAAATTAACTTTATTCAGGGACATAATATCCGCACTTCTCTCACATTTATAGTTGACAATGGCAATATATTCAGCTAACATAATAGTGTGCAATTTGTACCCGTTATAAAACTGAGTATATAAATAAATTGCCCGTTTTCAAAGACTTGTGTCATAAGAGTGTGTTGCGGGCAAGTTTGACCAAAAAAACACAGTTTGCCTCCGTAGTTAAATGGATATAACAGCCCCCACTCCTAAGTACCTGCTATATCCACCCAAATATGCCTAAATATGCCCTTTTTGACCCCTTTTAGCCCTATTTTGATGTTGCGAATAAATTTTTGTCATACTTTTGTCATCTTCCCTCTATTTTTCTTGATTTTTTAGATTTTTCTTTATATAATTGATTTTAGCTTTTGCACCCGTAGTAAAACGGATATTACAATTTCCTCCTAAGAAATAATTACAGGTTCGATTCCTGTCGGGTGTACCAATTTTGTTAACGCAACCATTAGGCGGTTGCGTTTTTTTCTTGCTCTAAAGCAGGCATTTTTCTTGTGAATATTTTTTCCATGATTTCTTTTGAATTGTCAACACATTTTCGGTATTGTGTATAGACATCAAGTGTAACTTTGATACTGGAATGTCCTGCGAGCCTTGAAACAGTAGCAATAGGTACACCTGCATCTATCATTTGTGTTATAAAGCCGTGTCTTAGTTTATGTGAAGTGATAGGTGTGCAATCTGCTTCAGCAAGATAGCTTTTTAATAGTTTGTTTATTTGGTCAGGATTTGCAGGTCTGCCCCTATAATCGCAGTATAAAACATCAGATAGGTCAAATTCAGGGTCATTGTTTTTTTGTTCATCAACATATGCTTTGTAATATAATATTTTTTGATATAGCTCATCAATTATATACAGGTCTCGTCGTGAAGTTGTTGTTTTTGGTTTAGTAACAATTATACCTTTTTTTGGTATGTATATCCGATTTCTTGTGATGCGTAGTATTCTTTTATCAAAATCAATATCTTTCCATTCAAGACCACAAACTTCAGCTTTACGAATACCCAACAACATCATCAAATAAATAGGCATAGTTTTCTCTATTGGGTGCCTATCTAAAACATCTAGCAACCTATCATTTTCATCATTACTTAATATTTGTATTTCATCAGCTTCTTCACCACCCACTACATCTTTTAAGTATAAACTTGATGCATAGTTTTTAGTTGCCATATCATATTTAATAGCGTAGTTGAAAATGGAACTAAGTATACGCTTAAATTTTAATATAGTTTCTCTCTTATAAGGTTTACCCGTAGAAACTTTCTCAAAAATTTCATCCACAGGCAAGCCTAGAGTAGCACAAATCAATTCGGCACTATTCCATTGTATGTTTCCACCTTTTCTCGCATTAACTACTGTCGGATGAGAAATGTTTTCGCTTCTTATTTTCCTAACACCATAGTCCAACACTGCTTTGCTTAGTCTGTCTTTTGATTCAACTTTTACTCTAGCCACAGTAGTGTTGTACTTATGATTATTTAATCCCACAAAATAGCGTTCCACATCTCTGGCTTCAATTTTTGAGAATAATTTATCTGCCCAAACATTATTAAAGCGTTTCATTATATCTTTTGCCCTTATTTTATAACTTTCTGAAAACTTATTTTCTCTTGATGTGTACCACGCTTCACACATTTCAGAGAAAGTCAACGGCTTTTTATCATCTTTCTCTGGTTGAGCGATAATACCATTACGCAAATCCTTTTCCCATAGTTCCCCAAAAACTTCAGCGGCTTTTTTAGCTTTTTTTTCGCTTAACCCATCATGATTTTTCCATGTTATAGATACTCCTTTACCATTAACCTTTGTTTGTATTAAATATGTAATTATTCCTTTTTTTCCTGTTCTATTTTTACAATGTGCCATAGTCTTGATTTCCTTTATAAATAATTTTATTTTTTTTGGCTTTGATTCATAATGGCAATGCTCTAAGATAATTGCCATTATGAACACAGCCAATTTTTAACTTACTTTGTTGATGCCAAAGTAATCTTTCATTGATACGACATTGATAAGAATCTTTTTTCCGCTATTGCGAAAGTCAATTTTAGACTCTTTTGCAAGTTTACGAATATGATATTCCGTAATTGCCGTATCAGGATCCTCGCTCTTGATTATTTCAAGAGACTCTTTAATTGTTCTTAACATTTTACCTCCCTCTCAATCCCGTTTTTTGAATTTACAGTGTTTTTCTCAACCAACTCCATGTTCTTATCGTAGCAAAAACTTTTTCAGATTGTTAGACAATCCTCTGTTTATAATAAAAATTGCAGTCAGTTTCTTGTTAAACGCACCTATCCTTATTATAGCACAAATTGCTTAGCTTTCCTTAACAGGCATTAGATTAGAAAAATTGCTCAGAACAAAACTTTTTTTTAAGAATATTTACTTTAATTGTTTTACACCCTCAAATCACTTGACAAGGGGTAGAAATTGCTGGTATAGTACCCGAAGGGGCGTAGCCCATTAAATATCAAATTTATTAAATAATAAATGGGGAAAATCTCATGTGTACACAGACATTATAACTTAATGGTCTGTGTTTTTTATATCACTTTATATCACTTATCTTTTGCAAACAACAAAATCATCATAGGCATCAAGGAGCCAAGATAGTCCAAATATGCCTTTTAGATATTTGCTTAAATGAAATAAAAACTCTTGCCCTTTTGGAAGATACCGTCTTTGTACTTTTTTTGAAAACCAATACCGCACATCTAAAACATCAATACTTTTATATGGTTTAGTCAATTTACCATCGCACATACAAAACACCGAAATCATAAATTCACTTCTTCGCTCACGCTCGCCCCTTACATTAGATACTACATATGGCAAGCCAGTAGGTATATGCTCAACTAAATCGCCAACCTTAAATGGATGGGGGATATTCACGCTTACGCTCGCCAAATTCAGCCGTCCATCTTTTAGGTCTATAAACTCACCGCTTGCTGTGCATTGCTTGAGATAGTCCAAAACGCTATCCCTGCCATAATAAGTCTTTGTCCTAGTCCTGCGTTCTTCTTCGTTATATCTTTTGAGCAATATTTCATTATTACCGCCCATGAAAGCAAAATGCGGAATGTTTAGATAGACATTGGGGATAGGGGCATCCTCTGCGTTTTGAATAAGCCACTTATAGCCTAGCATTTTCTCCTCATCAGATAGACGGCTCACTTGAATAAGTCTAGCTTTTTCCGTAGTGCTGAATTGGTGGTTAATTTTGCGACAATGCTTTTCAATGTCAGCTGAATTTAGATATTTACAAATATCAAACTCCACCGACTCATTTGTGTTTGTGTTTTCTGTTTTCATTTTCTTCCTTTACCAAAAGAAAAAGACCCATCGTATTTTGACATGATGAGCCTTTAACAGAAAAATTTTGTTAAGAACATACCATAGTCAATTAGCCTTTAGCACCTTGCAATTTGCAGGTTGCTGTGTGGTCAAAGGGGCTATCCCTCGCACACTCTTTATGGTAAGTCTATTATACATCATTATTTAGCCTATAGCAACTGTTTTGAGGTAGTTTTAACATAGAATCAAAGAATCTACTCGTATGTTATATTCAAGGCTTAACGAATCCATTTTTTGTTGCGATGGGGATGATTTGGACAATCTTTATCGCCACAAGCAACCTTTTGTTCGCCACTCAACGATGGAGGCGATGCCTTAGCTGTGTCTTGCCAATTAAAACACTCTTTGCAAGACTTGGGATATTCTTTGCTATTTTTGTCGTTACTCTTCATAACTTTCCTCCTTCAAATTATTTTGTTTTTTTTCTCACTAAGCACCCCAAACGACACGAGGATTTCCACCACGCCAACTTACATTCCATCCAGCTGGAAGAGAGGTGCGACCCTGTACATAAATAGTTTGAGTATTTGTCCATAATGCAAATGCAAAAGTGTCAATCCTTGTTACTGAAACAGGAATAGTTATGCTAAGTAAACTTGCCCCTCTAAATGCTTCTGATGCAATCCCCACAGTGTTATCTCTAATATTATAATGAGCAGACATCGTAAATATTGCTCTAGTACCAACTAACCAATTTCCGATATATACGGCATCGCCCAGCATAGTATTGTTCCATATAGCAGTATTTACAAACGCATTAGCTCCTATAAGGTTTTATATTCGGGCTCACGCCGGCGGTCACTCATATTCAATCTCCAGACCTTTTATATTTATTAGGGTGCTGGACCAAGTTTCTATATTCATCATGGATGAAAATACTCAAGTCTTAACATGGACAGAGGTGAGAGGGGCAACTAATTATAGAGTCAGAATTCTATGCGGTACTGATAATCTAACAGATGCATGGTATGACATCGGAAACATTACTACCCTTGATTTAAGATTTAGAAGCGCATTGACCGGCGGCATAGTCGTTTATGTCATACCCGAGTCTTTGGACGCAATTTCTCCGCTGCCTTCTAGATTTGTTTGGAACAGACAAACTGTTGCAACTCCGCAAGGTGTGCATTATCATGCGGGATCAATAGCTTGGAATGCTGTTTATGGTGCAACGAGTTATGAAATAGAATTAGGTCCGATAGGAGATACCAATATATTTTCTTCCGATGTGCCGTATTTCCCGATTACTCTTACTCCGGCGGTTATTTATACATTTAGGGTGAGAACAATAGGAGCCGGCAATAATAATTATTCATTATGGAGCGCGTCACAAACTATCACAAATGATATGGGCGAATTGACATTTGAAAATAATCGTCTTATGTGGGATTTGGTGGCAGGTGTAGACGGCTTTCAGGTTAGAATAGACGGAGGTACTCCGTTTGTTGTTATGCCTACCGCACACAATGTAGTTGACGGAGTCGTGCGTCATGAAATAGTTTTTGACAGAGCCGGATTGATTACTTTGGAAGTTAGATTTTTTATCGGCGGTGTGGTTCAGCCTGATTGGACAGCAATCCAAGTGCAAACCTATACAGTAACTTTTGACACTCAATTTGAGATGAATAATTTCACTCAATACTATGCAATAGGCGACACAGTCAGGCTTCCTGCCATAATTAGGGACGGCTATGTATTTATGAACTGGACTTCGGCGCCGGGCGGGGACGGCATAGCATTTGACAATACAATAAATCGGCCGATAGTTTCCGGGGCAACAACTTTATTTGCGCACTGGGTGGCAAATGAATATCTTGTTATACTTTATGGCGGATTTAACGATGCAGACGGAAATCAAATTCAATATGAAGAGATTGAATTCGGCACAAGTTTTGAGTTGCCTGTTCCGATAAATCCTAATCAAAACGGAAGAATATTCATCGGCTGGTTTGCCGGTGAAGCTGATGTACTAGAAGGCACAAGAATAACGAATGAATTGGGTCAAGGCATAGGCTATTGGAATATAGCGGGAACCATAACTTTATATCCTGTTTTTGAAGATGTTTTGAGTTTTATTCGTATGGATGAAGGTTATGCGGTTAGCCGCAACTTTGAGCGGCCTGAATTAATATTGCTGATAGCCAATCTTAGTATTCCGTATATGTATACAGGCAGGCGGGTTACGCACATTACAGTCGGTGCCTTTGCTGACTTGCTTACGCTAAAGACTGTCAGGATTCCTGCAACCATAGAATTCATTCAGTCGGGTGCATTTGCCGGAACTGCTAATGTAGAGCATTTTGAGGTTTATGACCCTGTCAGCATAATTCATACGGATATAAGATATGAGTCTCAAGACGGCATGGTGTTTAGACATAGGATGCAGGGCGGAGTATCAATTGGTATGGAAATTGCTTTATTTCCGCTCGGAGTAAGCGGAGATGTGGTGTTGCCGGCCGGAACGCTTGCAATACCTGAAGGTGTGTTTAGAAATGCTACAGAATTGACAAGTATATTTATTCCCGCTTCAGTGACATACATAGGCAATCATGCATTCAGAAACACTTTTAATATGTCTACTATTACTATTGCTCCTAATTCTAATTTAGAGCGTATAGGCAATTATGCTTTTGTAAATTCAGGTATAACTTCTTTTCATGTGCCAAGGTCTGTCAGAGATACAGGGGGCAATTATCCGTTTGATATAGAGGCAAGACCGGGAATAGGCGCATATGCTTTTAGGTCAGCCAGTCAGTTGCAGACATTTACATTTGAATTAGGCGGCACATATCCGTTGTCATTTTCTAATGCAAATACTATCAGGGGTGTGTTTAGTGCTTATTATTGGACAATATTTGTTGCGGGTGAAGGCAATATTATGCCCCATAGACCAAACAATGTGACTCATATTCATATTCCTAATCGTGTCACACATATAAACCGCAGATTGTTTGACGGACAAGTGAATTTGCAGACACTGACTTTTGAAGAGGGCGGTACAATTCCGCTGGTGTTTGCAATGGACGGTCCTAACAGAACCGGTGCCGGCAGTGCAAGTGTCTTAGAAGGAACATCTATAAGAAATATAATAATTCCTGCAAGAACTCAAAATACAATTCATCAATTTACAAGAATAGGAGTGCCTCAAACTGAGTATGTGGCATTAGGCATAGGTATTGCCGCATTTGCAAGCACAGCTCTTAACAGCTTGCAGTTTGCGGGCGGAGGTACTAATCCTTTATCTATTGGTCGTCGCGCATTTGCAAGCACAGCCATAACAAGTCTGACGATTCCTGCTAGAGTGCAAGACTTTCACATATATGAGGATGTTGGCGGAACATTGACAAGAACGGCATATATACATCGTGTGGGCAGACACGGAACTACGCCTATATTTGCCTTTGGTATCGGAAATGCGGCATTTAGCAATAATTTAAGTTTAAACAGCCTTATTATCACGGACGGTATGCAGCCGCTTACTATAGATGAAACTGCGTTTGCAAACTTAGTTAATCTTCCTAGTGTAATTATTCCTACTCGTGTCATAAGGATAAACTCAAGAGCATTCTATTTTAGCACAAGAGCGCTTGGTGACTCGTCAAGCCTTGTGTCCTTTACATTTGCTCCTGACCGCACAGAAGATCTTATATTGCACCCCGGTTCGCAAGGTATTTGGCGTGAGGCAAATAATATAACCAGCATAAATCTAATTCAACGGGTTGTTATTGCTACTAGAACTGCTTTAACTACTGAAAGATTTACTCCTGTTGAATTATTCAGAAATATGAGAGGATTAGAAAGTATTACGGTTGCGGAAGGACATGACCAATTTATCAATAGAGACGGGATGCTTCTTAATCATGGCGGTTATAGATTATATTTCTTCCCTCAAGGAAAAATATTAGGAGGAGATTTAGTCATACCCAGCGGTATCAGAGAAATAAACCGCTATACATTCAGACATATGGACGACATCTTGACGGTGACTATTCCTTATGGTGTGACCTATATCGGAGAAAGAGCCTTTGCAGGTGAACATTGGCACGGTGCATCAGCTGGTCCTGTTATGCGCATTCATACTATTACATTTGCAGGGCGTCCGAATGACGGTTATGCGCCGGAAGCCGGATTAATAATAGGAACAAGAGCATTTGAAAACAATTTGTATTTAAAAAACTTAAATTTTATGCCGCGTAGCAATGTCACAACAATCGGTGTTGAAGCATTTTGGATAAGCTCACTATTCAGTGTTCCTTATACAAACTTAGAAGAGATTAATCTGCCGGGCACATTAACTTTGCTTAATACCAGAGCTTTTGCCAGGCAGGCTTCATTAACTGATGTAAATTTTACAGCCGGTAGAAGTCTTCGATTGGGCAATGAACCGTTTATCGGCACTAATGTCAGTATATTGACTTTGCCTGCTCATTTTACGATGGAGGATGTGACATGGACTTTAAGGCAGGTAATGACAGGAGTTACCCAAATACTTATTTGTGATGAAAATCCTTACTTTATGACTTATGAAGGTGTGCTGTATAACAGAGTGCGCGCGACGGTGTTTTGTGATTCTGAGAATAAATATATTTATGTGACGGAGAATGGTGAGTATGTGTATATTCCTACTATAGTAATGCTAATACCGGACGGATTGATCAACTTTATTTTGCCTAGTACTATCACAACCATTCCAAACAACTTGTTTCAGAATAATACTACAATACAGTCTATTATTATACCGCATACTGTTGCTACTATCGGAACCAGTGCATTCAGAAACTCTGCTATTCAAACGGTAAACTTCTTGCCTGCCCCAAGCGGCATAAATCCGATACCTTTGGTTATAAATGCTAATGCTTTTCATGATGCCGGCAATCTACAAAATTTTCAGCTTCCGCTCAGGACGACTACAATCGGTGCGGACGCATTCAGAGGTGCAAGCGGAATAACGACAGTTAGTTTAAACCGCAATCTTATGACAATCGGCGCAAGAGCTTTCTTAGACACCGATCTCACTGAGGTATCTTTTGACGGCGGTATAGCTGAAAGTGTGCTTAGCGTAATTGGTGCAGAAGCGTTTAGAAACACAAACTTAACAACATTCACTATGCCTGATTCTGTACGCTCTATTGGTGCAAATGCCTTTAACAACAGCGGAGCGCACACCATTCATTTACCTAATAATCCAAATTTTACTGTTATTACACCTTCAGCATTTGCAGGCTCTAATATTACAACAATGTACATACCCGGCTATGTAAGAGTTATAAGCAATCAAGCGTTTGAAAATGCACTTCAATTACATACAGTTACTTTCGGGGCAAATACGCAAATGCAAAGATTCGGGGCGATAGCAGGAGCTCCGGCGGGGGGCGGTTATACCGTTGCGCAAAATGCTGAAAGGCAAAATTGGAATTGGGGTGCTGTTCCTACCGCTTCGACCGCAACGCAGGGCGCATTTAGAAATACTCCGATGCTTACTACAATGGGCATTGCCGGCTCAATAGTGAACGGTACGGTATCATTGCCGCATGGATTGACTTGGATTCCCGTATCAACATTCAGAGAGAGCGGTGCAATCAATGTAGTTGTCCCTAACACAGTTACTCATTTTGGCACAACCAATCTAAATAATACTACGGCTCTTGCTTCCGGCGGCGTGTTCTTTAATTCTAGTGTGCAAACTGTTTTGTTTGCCGAAGGCAATGATGCCGTTGCTTTAAATATGGCAATCCCGACAGCCGCCGCTCAGGATGGGGTGTTTATGGGCGCATTGCAATTAAGAACGGTCAGTCTTCCTTATAGACTTACTAATGCCTCGACTTTTCCTAGAAATGGTTTTAGAAATACTCCTATGCTTGAAACAGTTAGATTCCCTGACCGTTTTCCGGGTTCGGGCATTACTTTAGGCGAGCAGGCGTTTATGCAGTCCGGCATTATGTATATGGGTGTTGGCGATGGCGAATTTGACGGGCTTATAATTCCTGAAGGTGTAAACACATTAGGTATAGAGGCATTCAGAGGTGCGGAAAGGATACAAAGAATAGACTTACCTGCTTCATTGACTGCTGTACTCGGCTCTGCAGGTAACGGAGGTGACGCTGCGAATTTTGGGCTAAATAACAACGGCCATCCGTTTGTTGCAACCCCTGCCTTGCATACTCTAAATATTGCATCAGGCAATACTTCATTTAGAGTCATTGACGGCGCCGGCAGCGGTATTATCAGAAATAGTGACAATAGAGTAGTTGCTTGGCCGGCGGCGAGGGTTCAGCAAACAGTAACAATCCCTTATTCGGTTGCGGCTGTCGGAAACAGAGCGTTTTATCGTGCGGCGGGCATAAGCTATGTTGAATTTGCTCCGGCGATAGGTTCTTCAGTACCGTTAAATATAAATACTCATGCTTTTTTTGCTTCCAGTATTATAGAAATTGATTTACCCGCAAGACTTGCGGGCGGCAATGTGGTTGGCGTAGGCATAGGTGAGAGGGCATTTCAGAATACAGCAAGTTTAAAAACAGTCAGGATTGCTCTCACCGCTACATTTACACACCTAAGACCAAATGCATTTTTAAATTCTAATGTGCAAACAGTTGTTTTGTCTAATCACATAACGCATATTATGACAGACGCATTCAGAGGTTCTAATATAGAAGGCATAATATTGCCCTCTTCTTTGGTAGAAATAGGCGAAGGTGCATTCAGATATTCTGCGTTAGATGAAATTATTATACCTAACTCGGTTAACATTATCAACGGTGATGCATTCAGAGGTACGAATTATTTAACAGATGTATATTTTGCAAGCGGTTTAAACAATAATCGGCTTATCTTCAATGCCGGCAATGTTTTTAATGGGGCTGTCGCGCTAGAGAGTATTACTTTACCGACAGACAGGGATGTTAATTTTACTAATGCTACCGGCACTCCTCAAACACAGTTATTCCTTGATACGCATAGTTTAACAAGTATTTATATTCCTAGGTCAGTCACTATAATCCCAAACTCCACATTTCAACGCAGCGGACTACAGTCCATAGAGTTTGGGCATGATTCTCTGTTGTTATCAATAGGCACCAGCGCTTTTGCGGGCACTAGATTGACAACCATAGAAATTCCGGGCAGATTGGCAGTAATTGGCGGTGCGCCGGTACTAAATAACGAAGTAATAACAAACCCGGGCGTCGCAAATATTAATGCTCTTGATATATCAACGCTTGAATATATTGCAGTGCATGAGAATAATGTCACTTTTGCCAGTGTAAATGGTGTATTATATAATTCTACTCTGACAACGCTTTTCCGTTTTCCGTCAAGACATTCTAGTTTATTTGAAGAAATAGACGGAATAATGGTCAACACAGGCAGATTTACAATTCATCCGGGCACACAAATAATTGCTGCAAATGCGTTTGATGAAAATGTAGGAAATGCGGGTATTGGAGGGTCACTGCATAATGCAAGACTTGATCCCAATCTAATGGAAATAGCCAGACCGGGAAATAGATATCTTAGACATCTTACTATTCCGGGAACTGTTACCGCTATAGGAAACAGGGCGTTTGCAGGCACATTTGCTTTAGAAACTGTCACTTTTTTGCCAGGTACAGAGCCTCTTCATTTTGCTGCCGCAGCCAGCAATACTCCCAGTCAAGGTGTGTTTGCACTAAGCGGCATAAAGAATTTCACATTCCCTGCAAGGACAGTGATCGGTACAGATACAGCTAATAGTGCATTGGGTATGTTCCGCGCTACGCCGAGGCTGGATACTATTAGCTTTGAACCGGGTGCTAGTCTTACCAGAATACCAAATCATTTTGCCAGAGACAGCGGACTAATTTCCATAGACATCCCTCGAGGTGTTACTCATATAGGTCAACAAGCTTTTGCCAATACAGAGTGTCTTGTTTCTGTCAGCTTGCCTTCTAGTCTGACACATATGGAAGCAGATTCATTTGCTATAAATTTTAATAATGAAAGAGGGTTTAATCCTGACTTAATTGTTGCGGATGAGCGCCTTAGTGAGATAACAATACCTGCCGGCGTAATTCATATGGGAAACAATGTATTCTTAAACAGGTCTGAGCTTGCTGTTGTAAATTTCTTAGGTGATATTCCTGCAGTATTCGGTACAGGCGTTTTTAGGGGTACTCCTGTACCTGTGGCTATAGTCGGTTCTGCTGCAACTATCGCAGCATATGCATTTGCAGGCGGTACACACGGCAATGATGTGACTCCTACATTTACTTCTTTTATTGCTCCTTCTCATATAACGGGTGTCGGAATAGGCGCTTTTGCCAACAATCATTATATTGAAGAGGTTATACTCCCTATAGGTGTTTCAACTTTAGGCGGCGGCACAGGTGATGTAACAGGTGTTTTTCAAAATGCAAGCAGCTTATATAGAGTAGAAATATACGGAAACATAACAGTATTATCTACGAGAATATTTGCCGAGGCAAGAAATTTGACGCATCTTGTGCTGCCCGGCACAATAACAACAGTGGCCAGAGACGCCTTTAGAAATGCCGGCAGTCTAACCTCATTAGAGTTTACTGACGCATTTAGCACTATAGGTGATATCGGAAGAAATCCGTTTAGAGGAATGTCCAGCTTAGAGTATTTTTATGTGCCGGAAACAAACATTCACTTTGAGACCATAGACGGTGTTTTATACAGGCTTAATGATGACGGAATCGCATATCGTTTGGTGGCATTTCCCGGTGCGAAAATTCCTAATTATGGTGAAGTAGATGAAGGTGTGTTTATAGTGCCTGATACGGTCACTCATATATCGGCATTTGCATTTGACGGAGCTGTGGGGATAACCGAGGTTGTGTTGCCGTCTCAATTGGGATTTGTTACTAATGAGAATTCTACAGCTGCCGCCAATATAGGCGGGTATATGTTTGCAAATTCCAGCCTTGAAAGAATAGAACTGCCTGAAGGGATGACAACTATTCCGCACGGAATGTTTTTCAATACCAAACTTGAATCTATTATTATTCCCGGTTCCGTAACTATGATTAATGCAGGAGCATTTGCGGCAACGCCTTATCTTAGAGATGTAATCTTTGCAGAGGGAACCGGCAACTTGACTTTAGAAGCGGGCGGAACAAGTGTCAACTTTGATATAATATTTTTAGTCACTAACCACATCGGCACAGAGCTGAGCAATGCATTCTTGCCGGGGGTATTTGCTAAGACCGGTCTTAGGGCAATTACTTTCCCGGATAGGCTTATGAGTATTCCGGGCAGGCTGTTTGAGGGGTCTGAATATCTTGAGACTGTCATTATACCTTCACTTAGAGGAACAAGCGCCGTTCACAGAATTTTGGGGCATTCACAATCTGCAAACGGATTAGGAGCAAATGCGGGCTGGGCATTTGAAGGTACTAGGGCGCTTATAAACTTTGTTATCCCTGAATCTATAAATAACATTGCTGGTAATGGGTTTAGAAACAGCGGCATGACAGGGCTTATAATTACAAGCAATATTACTTTAATGGGTGTGAGTGTATTCTATGGTTGGTATGACACTCAAACCGTAATTATGCAAGGGATATATGAGCCGCCAGTTGGTTGGAATATTGCATGGGATGACGGTTCATATGCTGATTTTGTATGGGCTATACAACCTCCGGATAAGGATTAGAAATTAAACTATAGTTTTGATACGCCGTAAGGGTGGATTATATTTGTTCTTACGGGGTTGTCAATTTTTATAGTTTTCTATTTTGTTATTCAATATAAAAACAAAAAACCTATGAAAAAAACTAATTATAACAAATTAATATCAAAACTTTGTGTATTTGCTTTGGTTGTATCAATTCTTTCAACTGTGCTGATTTTTTCAGCTTGCGGTGAAAACGGCAACAACGGCGCAAAAAGAGAGTATGCCGTTTTAATAGCGCCGCATAGTTTTTTGCAAACAAGCACAGGTGTTTCTTGGGCGCAAAGCGTACACTCTTATGGAACCAGAATTTATCTGTTGAGAGAGGATGAGGATGAATTATTTATTGTACAAATAGACAGCCCTGCCAGTTCAATTGGTTTTGCGGCACTTGGTTTAGATGTTGGCGGAAATACTCTGCGTTTTGTTTCTTTAGGCGGCAGAGAGCTGTATGAAAACGGAGTAACAACTGTTTTTATTAATTCTGAAAAATCCACATTTAGAGTAAATGCTCCTATGCCCGTTTATACACTTATTACGCCGGTTTATTTCATTCTAACTGAAGGCGGCGGTATATCGTGGACAAGGGATTTTTTTTGCAACAGAGTGCGGATATATATTTTAAGGGCGGGCGCAAGCAGTTTTGAGTTTTTGAGTGAGGGCAATTTTTCATCTATCTCCATGTTGAGTTTAAATCTTGTTGATGGTATAAATATTTTAGGTGTGAGGTCTATGGGCGGTGACAGAACAGAATATATTTTAGGAAGAGAGCATCAGATTTTATCATCCGAGACGGCACATTTTCAGTTTAATAAACCTGTCACGGTGCTGAATACTCCAAAAGATTTTGTGTTAGGACCTAGAAATATATTATGGACCGGCGATATTAATTCTTATAGCAACGCTGTGTATATTAAAAGGGCAGGAAGTGAAATATTTGAGTATGTTATGTCAACGCCGCATTGGTTTGTGCCGGTTGCCGACTTAAAATTATTAGAGGGTGAAAATGTGTTGCGGGTGATGTCATTAGCGGGCAATCCCAGATTTATAGATAATGAGTTATTCTTTTTTGAAAACTCCGGATACGGAGAAATAGAATTTAGTATTACAACGGATACTCGCAGGCTGATTACTCCGCATGAGATTAGACTTAATGAATTCGGGTATGAGGTTTTATGGATAGAAGATGTGTTTGCCAGCGGACCCAGAGTTTATATCAAGCGCCCTAATATGAGCCATTTTGAGCATATAAAAAGTAATTTGACAGGTGAGATTGATATAATGAGTTTAAGATTAGAAAAAGGCACAAATGTTTTTAGGGTCAAAAATTATGGCGGCATGACAGCGCTTATTGATGGTGTTTTGATTGAGTTTTTAGACTCTGACTTTGGTTATTTTTATATAGAAGTAGAAAGCGTGACCAAAAGACCGTTGCTTGCCCCTTCCAGGCTTTTTAGAGTAACCGTACATCCTTTCGGTCAAGTGCTTATGTGGGATCATGAAGGAGATTCGGATTATTCAATCGTGTATATCAAGAGGGCGGGATTAGACAGATTTGAAAGAGTTTATGTTGATTTAAATTTTGTTCCTTTAAACTATTTGAATTTGCATATTGGTGAAAATATTTTAAGAGTAGCATCCGTCGGCGGGCATCAAGAAATTATAGACGGAGTTTTATATATTAGAGAAAACTCCGCATACGCGTATTTTATTGTGTATGTTGACCAAAACGGCAGCATTAGCATAAAATAATTTATTAACAAAAGGAGAGTTGATAATTATGAAAAAAAATCCGGATTTAAGAAAGTATTCTAAAAAAGTAGTTATTGAGGCAGTCATAAAAGCCGTAGTATGCGCTCTTTCTGTGGGTTTGTTGCTTGCTATAATTCCGTCTGCTATCGGTTTGGCAAACAATATAAACACTATAATTATAGCGGTGATTGTATTGACCGGTGTCAGTGTTGTAGTTGCCCCGGTGTTTTACTTTTTACTTTTTAAACCAAAAATCAGCGCAATTGCAGACAGAGTGGATGAGCTTGGACTGGACGAGAGAGTTATTACTGCGTTGCAGTTAGCTGAGGATGATTCTTATATCGCCAATCTTCAAAGAGAGGACACGAAGCAAAAAATTGATGTGACAAGCCACAAGTTGTTAAAATTCAGGTTTTTAGGAACTAGACAGTTTAAGGTGCTGTCTAGAACATTATGCGCTGTATTTGCTATTATTTTTGCCGCTTCACTAATAACTATGGTATTGTCGGTTACTGAGGTAGACGCTATGGTTGCGTGGCAATCAAGAGGTGAATGGAATGAGAGTGTTCAGCATCAACAGCCGCCGCCTGTTCGTGATTTTATTTCTATAAGTTATCGGACTGATGAAGAGGGCGGAGGATACATTGTCGGGTTTACAGAACAATTGGTTTTGATAGAAGAAACGATTATTATGACCATAACTATAAATTTTATGGGCATTGAGATGCCTTTAGATATAGAAGTGTTTCGTGTTCAAAATCCTACTCCTGTTATGGCGGTTGCGTATCCCGGTTGGCAGTTTTCTCATTGGACATTTGAGGGTGAAACTGAAGAAAATCATCCCGAAGCAGTCAGAACTAATCCTATAAGATGGGACACAGGAATGCATTTGACAGGTGATATTGAATTTATTGCGGTTTTTCAAGAGTTAGGCGAAGGTGAAGGAGGCGGCAGTGGTGATAATGATGAAGATGAAGAGGGAGAACCTCCTCCTCCGTCCGGTGATGAAGATGATGATGACAATCCGCCGCCGCCGGGTGATGGCACAGGAGGCGGCAGAGATAATCCAAACAATCAAATTATAGATGGTGAAACCTATTATAGAGATGTAATGGACGCGTGGATGGAGCAAGCGTTAGCAGATATGGAAGCAGGAAGATATGTGCCTCAGCACATAAGAGAAATGATATATTTATTTCGCAATATGCTTGGCTAAAGACAATATTATTAGTCAATACTTTGCCGCCCTGTATAAAGCGCTCAACAGATCATTTTTCTGTTTGTAATTATACAGGGGGCAAAGTATTGCCTGATTTATATTAAGAAATAAAGCTGAGATTTTGAAAAGATATTTATGGTGACAAAAGAAAAAAATCGCTAAAGGTAGGTGAAATGTCATGAGTTGGCTTCTTGCATTAGGTTTTTTGGGGTTATTGTCGTTAATTCCGTTAATTATTATATACATAATAAAACCTAATTACCAAAAAAAATATCTGTCTAGTACCTATGTTTGGAAGCTAGCATTAAAATACAGGCGAAGACGCCTGCCTATAAACAAATTTAGAAACATCCTGATATTTTTATGTCAGGTGTTGATTTTGTGTATAGGCACATTTATCCTTATCCAACCTATCGCGGCGGCATCTTTTGCGCCTGACACTGCTCATCAAATAATTATTATTGAGTCATCTGCCGGTATGCGTGCTAGGTGTAGCGAGGAAAATATTACTAGGTTTGAAAGAGCTGTGTATGCCGCCAGAGCAGAGGCTGGGATGACAATAGCTAATGGCGGAGTAGTTCATATAATTATAGCCGGTGCTGAAGCTAAAGCATTGGAGGGCGGCGTTATTACAAATGCAACTCAACTTAATGAGGCGCTGGATTATTTAATAAGACCGACTGCTATTGAAAACTTGCCGTTTGCCAGAGCGGACGCGGACGGAGCGATAGAGCTTGCTGAAAACCTTTTAGCGCATAGTGCCGGCGGTACTATAGTATTTTTCACTTCTGTAGATTATCTTTTGCATGAGGGTGTGGATATAAGAAATGTATCTAATAATGAGTGGAATGTTGCGATATTGGATGTTGTGCCGATAATATATGAAAACTTATATACTTTTAGGGTCGAGTTAGCAAGTTTTGGAAGAAATGCTCCGGTGCCGCTTACGGTAACTGTGTATGGCGCGAATATGATAGCTATACCTGACCAGGCAAGGTTTTCTTTTACTGAAACTATTTCGCTTATTGACGGTATAGTAGAGGTGGTATACTTTAGCGCTTTTGGGGCAAATGCCGATATAAGAATATTCAGTTATACCCATGTGCAAATTTCAGTGGATGCAGATGATGATTTTCCGTATGATAATGTGTTTTTTCTAACAGAAGGAACAACTGAAACCATCACACTTCTTTATATAACACCTTTTCCAAATCCGTTTATGACTGCTGTTTTGGGTGCATTTCAAACTATGGTTAGGTCGCGTTGGAATCTTGTAATAGCGCAAACAAGTTTAGGCAGCAACCCGAATGCAGCTTTGCCGAGCGCGGATATTTATATTTTTGAGCATCAAATGCCGGCGATTTTGCCGGATGACGGTTTAGTAATGCTTTTTAATCCCGGGGCGTCCGGGACAACGCTGCATCCTAATCTTATTGTACATCCAAACGGTTTAGATATTGAGTTTGGGCAAACTGTGCAAACACCGGCAAGTGATATGATAATGCTGCAATCCGCCCAAGTACACCATGCGGTATTAAATCATCTTCAACTTGAGAACATAGGTATAACAATGTATACACAAATGAGTCCGTCAGAAGACTTTAATACTATTGCATATACACAAATCGGGCATCCTATCATATCTATCAAAAATGAAATCGATAGAAAAATCGTAGTAATTCCGTTTAATATACATAGGTCTACCTTAGCAATGAATTTTATAGATTTTAACCTTTTATTTTCAAATCTATTTGATTATTTTGTTCCTTCTACATTTTTAACAAATGTATTTAATGTCGGTGAGCAAATATCCTTAAATGCAAGAGGACCTGAATTAAGTGTTTTAGGGGCTGGTTTTAATGATGTTTTGGACTCATTTCCTGCGACAATTACGGCATCAACATGGGGACTTCATACGACTTCGCAAAGAATGCTGGGCAGGTCAACTGACTCTGTAAATTTATTTTTTGTCAGGGTGGCAAGAGAAGAAAGTGATTTTTCAAGGGTAGAAGCCAGTATTTTTAATCCGACGATAAGAACCGCGACAGTTCCTTTTAACAGAGATTTAATTATATTTTTTGCTATAGCATTACTTGTTTTAATAATTTTAGAAAGGCTGCTGCAACTAGGTAATACAAATTAATTATGCTAGAAAATAATCTAAAGGAGAGTATAAATTATGAGAAATTTTACTGTATTGTTTGATAATCCTTGGCTGTTGTTGTTGCTTTTAGCAGGCATGGCTGTTGTGCTTTTTATATATTTTAAAGTACCTGCAAAATATAGGCGTACAAGAAACCGGGTTGTTTCGGTTGTTTTATCATCTTTAGTGGTGACCCTAACCGTGTTTATATTGGCAGGTATGTCTTTTGCGTATCAAGTTCCCAACGATAATCAAGAGATGATTATATTAGTAGATTTATCATACAGCACCAATCAATCACAAGCTACACAAGATCAGTTTATAAGAGCAGTATTAGATAACAACACAGCAGGCTTTAATATTGGTATAATAACTTTTGGAAAATACTGCCCGATAGGTGAATACGAGCCGGTGCTGGCGGCGCCCATTAGTTCAGATATGGATGCTGTGTGGTTTAATTATCAGCTTTCGCTGACTGCTAATCGTCCTAATGACATTGCCGCTGATATAGAGGAAGCTTTGTTTTTTGCAAAGAGCGAGTTCAGAAATACTCAAGGAGCAAGGATACTTCTTGTTTCGGACGGTATAGAAACGGACGGCGATGCCATAGCGCTGATGACTTCTTTTGCCGCTGCCGGTATCAGAATTGACACTGCCTTTTTTTCTGCCGACAGTTGGGATGAGTTTCAACTTGTAGGTATTGAGTTGCCGGATGATATAATAAGACCAAATGAAACAACTCATGTTGATGTAGTTGTACAAAGCAATATAGCGGGTGCTGCAATAATACACCTATATAATCACGGCGAAGAAATTGGCCGCTCTTATGTCAACATAACTGCGGGCACCCATAATCATAGAATCCAAGATATAGTGTTTGAGACCAACGGCTCGCAAATATTAAGAGCAAACATAAGACCGAATACAGCGGGCGCTTCAATAGCATTAGATACCATACCGTATAATAATGTTTTTTATTCGTATTTCTTTTTGTCTTCGTTTGACAGGATTTTAGTTTTGTACAGAGCCGCAAATGAGGCCGGTGAAGACACTAGGATTTTTAGGGAGCTTGACTATGCATTTGAAGAAGTGCAAACAAGGCATATTTCAGAGGCGCCTGCTACAATGCGTGAATTACGCTCGTTTGATAAAGTAATTTTGGCAAATGTAGGACATCAAGATATACAACATTATGCTAATGGCTTTGATGCATTGCTTCATAGATATGTAAATGTATATGGAGGAGGAATGCTTTTATTGGCGGGCAGCAGAGAGGAATTCAGTACTTATTTAGGGCATCATGCCGTACCAAATGCACTAAACAGACACGAGATGCCAAATACTGTTTTGCAAGAAATGCTGCCTGTAAGAGCGGTTGACTTTACTCCGCCAATTGCTGTTATGTTTGTTGTGGATGTATCCGGCAGTATGGAAGAGGATGATGTAGGCGGCGGACCGGGCGTGACAAGATTAGATTTTGCAAAAGAAGCAATGAGACGAAGTCTGGATGCTTTTAATACCCGTGATTATGTAGGAATAGTAAGTTTTGACCATGATGCGCGATTAGAACTCCCGCTGACCCCCGTATCAAGGCGGCCGCTTATTGAGGGGCATATACGCAGTTTGTATACAAGAGGCGGAACGGTTTATTCTGAAGGTCTCAGAATAGCAGGAATTCATTTGCAAAACACTCATGTTGAAAGACGGCACATAATATTCATTACAGACGGTATGCCGTCAGACAGAGGTGAGTATCAACAATATATTAGCCGTTTTAGAAATGAATTTGGCATAACTTTATCGGCTATGGGAATAGGGGGTGTGGGTGCTATTGTGACAGAAATGGCATACCTTGGCGGCGGAGAGACTTATTTAGTAAGCAGCGGACAAGGTTTTGATGAGCGGTTTTTGACTACTCTGCTTTCAGATATTTATGGTATGCGCCGCCAATTGAGAGAAACATATCAAGAGAATTTTACACCGACTATAGGCGATGTCAGCAGTGAATTCAGAGGCTTTAATATGATAGGTTGGTCTTATAGACGCCCGGTTACTAATGAGATGTATATGCCTATAGGTTTAAGTCAGTTTTATGGAACGGTTCCGAGAGTCAGCACGCCTGCCGCCCCCGTTTATATAGCGTTGTCGGGACCGTTTAGCAATCCGGTATATTCTAGGTGGCGATTCGGAAACGGCAGAGTAGGTGTATTTTCAGCGAATATTTTGGAAGACGACTCCTTGTTTGATAATGAAATGTTTTTAAGATTTTTCACAAACGCGATAGAAGCGCTTGCGCCCAGTGAGGACATCAGTCAAACGGATATAGAAGTAAGAGTCAGATATCAAAATTTTTCTAGATTTTTAACGGTATTGACGCATTTAGAAAACAGTTATAATGATACTTTTAATATAACATATAGAAATTTGCTTTCATCAAATGAATATCCGCCGCTTGTTTTTAATCAAACTCAAAACATAGGAGCGCACCGTCTAAGATTGACAAAAACGGGAATATACCATATACACATAGAACAGCGGGATGCCTATGGAAATATAAGAAGTTCACTAAGTTTTAATACAGCATTTTCATATTCAAGCATATTTGACGCATTTGTATGTTTGGACGGGGCGCAGGAATTTTTGAGGGGATTATCAGAGAATTCGGGCGGCAGGGTTATGCAAGATTTAGTAGATTCTTACGGCACTTTTTTGCCTGCCGGCGCAGCTCAAGTGTTTTATGGAATGGATGATTATATTGACAGTGCTTTTGACCCTAGGATGCTATTTATTATTATTGTAATTACTCTATTTTTATTAGATATTGCTTCAAGAAAATTTAAGTGGAAATGGCCTTGGGAGATTTCTAAGGATAGACGCAACAAACGACAAATCAGTGCTCAATCGGCATAAAATAGCGAGTTTAATATGAAAAAAATCAAACTATTTAAAAAAATCAATACAATTATATCTTTAATAATAGCACTGTTAATAACAGTTAGTTTACCTGTTTTTTCTGCGTGTAACATAGGGATAGAGCAATTGGACAGTCCAACCAGACTTGCTTTGGATGAAATAGCGATGGTCTTGCATTGGAGGGAGGTGCCTTATTCAACAGGCGGATACAGAGTTTCTATCAACGGTCAAATACACTATGCACAATATCCGTATAGTCCGCATAATCCGTGGTTTTCTTTAGCTAGATTGACGCCGGGCACCAGATATTATATAAGGGTTCAGGCGTTGACTATTGACGATAATTTTTTCAGAAATTCAGAATGGTCTGATTATTTTGTAGTTGAGCGGGATGACCCGAGGGGCTTGGAATTAGCCGCAATAAACGGTTATACAGAGTACATTGTTGCCGGAATAGGGACAGCTGCAGGCAGCATTGTTATACCTGACACACACAATGGACTGCCCGTCACTCAAATAGCATCCGGCGCTTTTAGATTGTCTGCAGGAATAAGCAGTGTTGTTATCGGAAACAATGTTCACACTATAGGGGCTAGGGCATTTGAGGATGCTCTAAACCTGACTAGCATAACTTTTGGCAATTCGGTAAGATATATTCAAGACAGAGCTTTTTTTAGGGCGCGCAACCTAACAGGTTTGAGTTTTCCGGATAGTTTAATTTCTATCGGGTCTAACGCGTTTACTCTTAATACGGCTTTAACTAGCGTTGTTTTTGGTGATTCATTAGAAGTTATAGGTGAATCCGCTTTTTTGCAGGCAAATAATTTGACTAGCATAGTGTTTCCTGACAGTTTGACACGGATAGAAAGGCTTGCATTTAGAGATACGACAAGGTTAATTAATGTAAGGTTTCCCGGCAATTTATCGTATCTGGGTTTTGAGTCTTTTAGAAACAGCGGCATAGAGAGTGTAAAAATACCAAGCGCTGACAATTTGACGATAGGAGAGGCCGCTTTTGCAGTGACACCTAATTTAGATACTTTGGTTTTGGGTGAAGGTGTTGTGTCTATAGGCAGGAATGCTTTTCATACGGCAATGAGTTTAGAAAATATAACATTAGCAGATAGTATCCAAAGGATTTTTGCAGGTGCTTTTCTAAATTCGTATGTTTGGAGAAATACTTCAGAAGGTTTTGTTATGGCGGATAATTGGATTGTAGATTTTAGAATACTGCCGCCGCTGCCGCCAAAAGAATGCGGAGAATGTGAAGATGATGAAGATTGTAAAGAATGCGAAGAAGTGCCGGAGCCAGAGCCGATAGATCTAATAATTCCGCAAAATACCATAGGCATTGCAGATTATACTTTTAGAAATATTTCGCGTTTAAGACGGGTTACTATAGCTGAAAATGTGCGGATTATTGGCAGAGCTGCTTTTGCTGATTGTGTCAATTTAGAAGCGGTTGAAGTTTTGGGCAATGCTTTAGAATCAATAGGTCATTCAGCTTTTATCAGAAATCAAAGACTGACAGAAATGAATATTCCTGACAGTGTCAGACAAATCAGACCCAGCGCTTTTGCGCATACAGGATTGTGGGCGTCCGGTACTGTGGCTAATGGTATGGTATATGTCGGAAATTGGCTTGTCGGCAATGTTTTGCGTGAGGGCAGTGACGGAAGCAGATTCACAATACCGATGCTTGCATTAAGATATAATACAGTAGGCATTGCAGATAATGCGCTAAACAGGGTGCAAGCGGATATAATTCAAGTTGATTTTGGGCGTTATCTTAGATATGTGGGCGATAATGCGCTTGCCAATAATGCTGTATTAGATTTAATAGATTTTCCGGATACTACCATAAGTTTAGGAGAGGGTGCGTTTTCTAGAAATACTGCGATGAGGAGTGCAAACTTAGGAAGCGTAACAAGAATAGAGGATTTTACATTCTTTAGAAACCATTCATTGCTGTGGGTGACAGTGTCTAATGACCTGACACATATTGGAAATCACGCTTTTTCAGATGCCAGGATGCTTAGTACATTAGCTATAGGTGAACATGATTGGGACAACACAGGAATGGTTACCATAGGTGATAATGTGGAGTTTGTGGGTGATTCGGCATTTTTAGGTGCGACTGCTGTTTCTAGAGTTGTCTTGTCCGATAATTTGCGTGCAATCAGCAACAATGCATTTAGAAATACAAGAAATTTAACAAGAGTAGATTTTGGTAATGATAGCATATTAGAGGTTATCGGTGACAATGCTTTTAGGGGTGCTGTCAGGCTGGGATATGATATCAACAATCCTTTTGTGTTGCCAAACAGTGTCAGGCAAATAGGAAGCGGCGCGTTTAGAGGCACAGAAAATTTGACTGATTTAGTCATACCCGCCGGAATAACCAGAATTGAATTTGAAACATTCCGAGATTCTGTTGCATTAGAATCAATAGTTATGTTAGGAGATATTGTTTATATCGGTTCTTATGCTTTTTTTGGTGCAACAGCTTTATACAATATAGTGATACCTAATAGTGTCAAACATATCGGAGATCAGGCGTTTAGGAATAATGCTAGTCTTGGTTCAATTAATATTCCTAATTCTGTTATAAGAATGGGGTCTCATGTGTTTACGGGTGCAAATACTGTTAATATAATCATTGACAAAGCAAGAGCTCCTTTAAGTTGGCATATAGATTGGAATTGGAATAATCCGGCTCTAAATGTGCAATGGGTGCATTGATAAGACTAATCAAATATTTTCAGTGTATAACAAGCTATGATAAAAGGAAAATTGACGAGATCGACTCAAGTGAGAAAGACATCCCGTTGTATTACTACGATAAAAAAAGCCGTAAGGAATTGGATTTTGTATTTAACGAAGATAACGGACTTTCTGTTATAGAAGTTATGTAACAATAATTTATCGCAAAACCAAAATTTACTAATAAAAGCAAAGGGTTATAGTTGCACTTTGCTTTTATTAGTTTGCCATGCTATTCATTAAAAAGTGAATAAAGCCATGACTTGAATGAAGCGACTATTTGGTCAGTTCCTCCAACGACATCAAGAGAGCCACTAGCTAAATAAATATCAAAAACCACTTCTTTATTATGATTTTCTAGTAAATATAATAAAAATACGATTTGGTCTTGACCATCATAAATGTTAAAGGCGCGACTAAGTTCAAAAATTCTTACATATACGAATAATTTCATATAGCTAACAAAAAATACTCATAAATCATTACACTCAACCCATGCAATAAACCATAATTTATTGTTTCGCCCAATAATGCTTGCAAAGTAAAATTTATAAATCCTACTGTTTTAATGTCTCTAGGGAACATATATAATGAATTTGTAGAAGCATCTGCTCTCATCATTGTATTCTCTCTAAAATGATTAGAAACTTTGAATATTATGTTGTCTAAATCTAACACAGCATACGGGAAACTATCACTGTGCAAAAAGTCTAATAAATCCTCTGCATAGTTAGCAAACTCTATCATGTCACCATGTTCCATGTTTACAAAATAATAAGTTGCATTATTTGTAGAGGTTGTTAGCCCGTTATGAGTTTCTATTATTGGACTATGTGTGTGCCTATAAGAAAAACCACCCTCAGTAAAAGCAAATTCTCTTGGCTTGTCGCCGTTTCCGTTTTGGGAGTTGCAATCGCAATCGGGATAATAATCGCAGCACACACCAACATTGCAGTCGCAACTTGGATAACTATCGCAACATATATCTTCGTTGCAATTATCACAAGCAGCTACCGCAAAAATTGAGGCAATTAACAAACAAATAATAAGACAAATTAATTTTAAATTTTTTTTCATGGGTAAATCCCTCCTATTTGAATTTTCCACCAATTCCACTTGTAGTAGTGCCAAAAGGGACAACCGGAGCATTAGGGTCTATCCAATCTCCCTCAGCACAGTCGCTCCCCAAAGCATTTTCAAATTCAACTTGCATTTTGCAAATATAACACAAGTAATAACCTTGTGCCATTATACCTCTTTCGCCATTAGGTATTACAAGACTCATTTTTACACCACAGCAATATCTATCCATTGTTTGCTGACTATGTGCTAAATAAGCAGTCCTTTCGGTTGTGGCTTTTCTATTTTTAATATATATAACAACTATTACTACAACAATTATTCCACCCAAGATACCCAAAATACCTATCCAAATCATAGACAAGCCCTCTTTTTAGTTACACTAGACGAAATAATGGTTGGCAAATCCCTCAAATACCCTTAAAAACATAGTCTGCGACACTGAAAATGGCGAAAATACGGCAAATTCAATAGAAAAAGACGAGATTAACCCGTCTTTTCTAAACTCACAATTAATTAGTGAGAATTTTTCTGGGGTGAGTAATGGGATTCGAACCCACGATCTTCGGAACCACAATCCGACGCTTTAACCGGCTAAGCTATACTCACCAAGTTTTTAAGTATTAGTCGTTGAGATAACTCTGCTCTATAATCCGCTGTTTGAGCATGACAGTATTGTCGGCAAATACCTAAAAGTTTTTTGCAGACCCTTTCTCGCTAGCTGTCGCTATTTCGTCAGGATGCTGTCGCTTTTTTAAAAAAGCGAGTGGCACGACGGAAGGGAGTCGAACCCCTGACCCACAGCTTAGAAGGCTGTTGCTCTATCCAACTGAGCTACCGTCGCATGATGCCAAACCATTAAACCACATTCAATTCTAAATGTCAAATAAAAATACCGCCCTAAAACAACAATTCATGAAAATTTCACAAAATATTATTATACCTCATATTTTGTTGATTTTGCTTTTGGTATGTGTTAGACTAACAGTATTATATACATTTGGAGAAAAAAATATGGCATTTGAATTGGGTGTGGCAAGCAGTAAGTTGTGTGCGTGCGGATGCAACGCTAGAGCCGATGTGGCTATTATTATAGGCAAGCAAGAGATTCCTATCACCAATGACTGTATGTACAAGATGGTGCTGGACTTGTTTTCATTGACCGAAGATATCAAAAAAAACCAAATCAAGACAAAGCTAGGGTCTTTTAAGGATTCATACGGTATTTTGACCGATTATGGCATTGCTGACGACAAGCATGACGATGCTCTGATTTTTTATAATGAGGAGACCAAAAAGGGCGTCAAGATTGATTGGGATGAATTGTATAGCTTTGTAAGGATGACGGGGATTAATGAGTATTAATTTTTTTGAATTCAAAATTATGAATTGTCTGTTGGAGGCGCTTTATGCCAGATAAACAAAAAACAAAAAATAAGGCAATGATTACGATTTTTATTAGTCTGGTTTTTGTTTTGCCTGTGCTTGTGATTACCTCACTACTTTCTTATGTTGCTTGTACAAATCGTCAAGTTCGTACTCCTTTTTTTAATACTCCTGTTTATGTGCGTTTGGGTAATTATAATTTTCACATAGAAAATAACTATTTAATTTGGAATGAAAATGGCTCTAATTATTCTGTTCAGGTATTTAATACAGGCTATGACCCGCTTCAAGTCATATTTAGAGAAAATCCAAATGCTCAAGTAAAAAGAAGTGATGTGCTGCCTTATACTGGCTGGTTTACACAGGGAGCCATTAGCGGGCACGGCAGAGTGTCCATTAATAGCTTGAGATTGACAAGAGGACTAAACCTAGTCAGAGTTGTTGGTGGTTTTGCAAATTATATTAGTGAGCAGTATCGGACGAATCACTTTGTGTACGCAGGTTTTTTTGAGATTTTTGTAGAGCATGATTATACGCTGGCAGATTATTCATTTAATGTAAATGAACGGTTGTCATTTGTATTTAGCGGAGAGGAAAATACAACTTATGCTGTGTTTGCACAGAATGATAATGATGACGATTTTAGATTCATTGAAATGAATTCATGGTTTAATGAGAGAAGGATGGATATTAGGCTTGAGCGGTTAGGATTAAGTGAAGGGAATAATACAATCAAGGTAGAAAGGGTGTTGTCTAGTGAATATGATGGACAAACACTGTCATTAAATTTAAGAAGGGCATTCTTTGAGTTTGAGTTACAGTTTGATGATCAAAGACCCGATTTTGGTTTTAATGTGGACAGAAATTCGTTGCTTTTTGATAGAGGCGAGTTGACTGTAGGGAGTTATAGGGCGTATATATCTAATAGCGATACTGATGGATTTGAGTTGATAACACATAGTTGGAGTAGTGTTAATTTTATGGTATTTACTGGTCGGGATTTTAGTCATAGCATCGGTGTGGCGGGGCATAATACGATTAGGGTTGCAGGATGGATGCTATCTTTTTATGATGACGGGGTGTTGACTATCAATAGGCGAGTGGGGGAGTGGGATTTTGAGGTGGTTAATGCAGAGGCTGATTTTAAGGTTGGGGCAGAGGCGAGGCGGAGTGAGTTTCCTGGACGAGTAACGAATGACTTTTTGTGGATAGAGGGTAGAGAGAGGACTGTGAGAGAGTGGGCGGTGTTTTTAGAGAGTGAGTATCGGTTGGGTGGAGCGAGTATCGCTAGGCAAGGAAGTGATGATTTTGAAAGAGTTTGGTTGAATTTAATTGGCGGTAATACTGTGATTAGGCGGGAAGATTTACCGCGAGGCAGAAGTATAATTAGGGTGTATGAGGGACAGCGGCATATATATGAGGACGGCAGACTTTATAGGATAAACAGAATAAGTTATATACAGGTGCGGAGAGGATTGTTTGGTAGGGTTCGGATTTTATAGAATTCCGTTTTTGTCATCCTGAGACGGAAGGTTTGTCACCCTGAGCGTAGCGAAAGCGAGTCGCAAGGATCTAGCCGAAGAGGCGAAACAAAGTATGCTGTTCTTACTTGTTTTCGTTTCGCTAGATCCTTACGACTCGCATTTCGTGCTTCGCTCAGGATGACAAAGCGGGGGCATGAATTCAATTCAGTGCTTCAAACCGTCAATAATTCTGAATTCTAACTATAAGACGAAATAATTCATAATTTTGATTATATAACAAACACCATACAAAAGGAATGCGATAAAACATGATTTACCTAGATAAAATAGATTTAGTGGATGAGGAAGCTCAAAAGGCTCAAATCCAAAAAATAAAAAATGCAAACTCTAAAGACGAGAGGTTTCCTATCGGCTTTTTTGCCAGAAAACAACTTAGGCAAATTGATTTTGAAAACATCACTATTTTTTATGGCGGTAACGGGTCAGGCAAATCAACTCTCTTAAATATAATTGCCGAAAAACTAAACCTCAACCGCCACGCAGACACTGCTCTCACCGCAGCTTTCTATGATTATTGCGACCTGTGCAAAATTAAATCAAAATCACTGCCTCCCTCAAGCACTATGCTCACTTCTGAAGATGTCTTCAAAGCCATCTTTCATTCCCGTGCAAAAAATATCGGGATTAGTGAAAAAAAGGCTGAATTAGAGGACTATTTTGATACCACTGCCAACGATTTTATGTTTGACGGGTTTGAGCATTCTGATTTAGTGTCAAAAAAGCTAACCAAATTATCTTTTATAGAAAAGAAAACCGAAACTAAGGACAGGCAATATTCTAACGGTGAAAACGCTTTAAGATTTTTTAAAGACGAGATGAGCAAAAAAGCGTTGTATTTATTGGACGAGCCTGAAAACAGTTTATCGCCTAAGTTTCAGCTGGATCTAAAAAAGTTTTTAGAGCATTGCGCCCAAGACGGAAGCCAACTGATAATAGCCACCCATTCGCCCTTTATTTTGTCAATGAGGGATGCTAAAATCTATAATCTTGATGACACACCCGTTTCTGTCAAAAAATGGTTCGCTCTAAAAAATATGCAGGTATATTATTCATTTTTTGCTAAGAATAAGGAATTATTTGAGAGTGATGAAAACTTCAATATAAAGAAAAAGAAGCCCAAAAGCTGATAAGCAATTTCTTTTTAATGAAACACTTAACAACTCAAAATTTTATAAATTCAGCAATGATAGAGGATGTTTTAAAGCAGCATGGCATTCCTCATTTTAAGAAATCAATTAGAGGTGCGGGGCTTAGTGTTTATTATGGACAAATGAGCGACACTTATGAATTTTTTGTAGAAGAAATGTTTTTAGAAAAAGCAAGAGAATTGGTCGTTGAGTTGGTGGGTGAAGAGACAATTGAAGAGGATGAGCTATCAAAAGCAATTAAAGAGGTAAAAGAGGGCGACTCAGAAATGAAAGTTTTTAAGTATTCTGCTTTTAACTGCATTCTCTCTTTTTTGACAGGCATAATATTTTTTGTAATGACAATAGGGGGAATTTTTATTTTTGGATCAATGGAAATCCATTCTGTTTTGGTATTCATTATTCTGTTTGTTCCAATTTTTTCTTTTGTTATGGGTGCTTTTTTTCTGATAGGATTAGTGTTGCCCAAAGGCACAGTTTATATAAATAGGAAAAGATGCATATGTGATTCTCTTTCGGGGTCAAATATTTTAGATTTTAATGATGTAGAAGTAAAATTTGGGAAACTAGTCATTTCATTCTGGCATGATAAAAAAGTGATAAGAATTTATAACAGCAAGGCAAATAGACAGTTTGTGAATAATTTGATGGAGAGTAGTGAATAATTGCAAATTACTAATATTACAATAGCAGATTTTAGAAATTATACTAGGCAAAGTATCACGCTTTGTCCTTTTGTCAACCTTATCACAGGTCAAAATGCTCAAGGGAAGACAAACTTAGTCGAAGCGCTCTACCTTACCGCCATCGGCAAGTCTGCAAGGACAAATAAGGATAAAGAGCTTATAAAGTGGGGGCAAAGCAAGGCAAAGGTGAGTGTTGAGGCATTAAAAGTGTATGGGACGGACAAAGTTGAGATAATCTTGGACAAAGCTGCTAATAAAAAAATATCCGTCAATTCACTTCCAATCACCAAAATGGGTGAATTGATGGGTATCATTAGGGTGGTTTTTTTTTCGCCTGATGAAATGAAAATTGTTAAGGAAAGCCCGTCTGACAGGCGGCGGTTTATGGATATTGCGCTGTGTCAAATGTCAAGGAATTATTTTTATCTTTTGCAAAAATATAACCGTATTGTGTCGCAACGAAATAGATTGATAAAAAACGGGCAGGCTAGTGAGGATAATTTATATGTGTGGGATATGCAGCTGGCGGATGCCGGGACGAGCATTATTAAGACCAGAAAAGGATTTATTTCGGCGCTGTCAGAGGCTGGTGAGAGAGAGCATGGGCTATTGACGGATAAAGAAAAGTTATCCTTAGAGTATGAGAGTATAGAAGGGGAAAGTGCAGAGGAAATTAAAGAGAATTTTTTGGGAGAACTGCGCAGGGGGCGGGAGCGTGATTTGCGCTTAGGATATACAAATTCAGGACCTCATAAGGATGATTTTGGTATATTTATAGATGGAGCGGATGCAAGAAAGTTTGCGTCTCAAGGTCAGCAGCGCACCGCAGCTTTGTCTTTGAAACTGGCAGAGGTGGCGCTGTCGGTGGACAGGGGAGAAAACCCCGTTTTATTATTAGACGATGTAATGGGAGAGTTGGACTTAACCCGGCAGCATAAATTATTGACCCGTATTAAAGGAATGCAAGCGGTTATTACCTGCACCCATTTAGACAGCGGGGTGATTAGTGCGTTGGGTGAGCATAAAAAGTTTGTCGTAGAAAATGGGGAGATAATCGCTTGACAAAGATGATGCTATTGGGACGGTGCTGCAAGCGGTTTTGGCATGGGAGCAATATCTGGAGCATTGGGTGGAATAGTAGGCAAAGGTATTGGTGTGGCGACTAAAGGAATGGGACTATCTACTCAGATGCTCATTAACTCTCTCGCATCTGGTGGTATGAGCGTAGGTGTACAACTTGCCTTTACTGGCAAGGTTGATCCGACTAAAGTTGGAGTTGCCGCTACAGCAGGAATATTTGCACCGTTTGGTGTTCTCAAACCATTTATAACACCTGCCAAGGATCTATTCTTATTACTTTTGTATAATACTTAATTTATATAATGTTTGAAGGGACTGTCTCAATAAGCGGCAGTTCCTTGCAAACACTTTTAGGAGTAAAAACCACATGGAAAACCTAATAAAAAACACAAGTCAAACTGAAGTGATAGGAGTAAAAAACTACTGTCCTCCCAACTGGGGTTTCTTAATTTTTATGTACGGCATAATATTCCTTTTGCCATACATAATATTTAGATACAAACCATCAGAAGACCTTATTATTCTGAATAAAGAGAAGAAGACAATTTTTCTTGACCAAAAAAAGCGGGAAATAGAACTAGAGAATATAGAACATATAATTGTATATTTTAGAATGATTGAAGAGCCACATGGAAAAATTATTATTAGGACAAAAGATGGCAAAAAGTATAAACAAAAACATTTAGCAAATATTTTTGGTGTAGCTGAACGAATTGTTGATGAAGTTGAAAGAATAGGAATAGAGCCACCCAAGATTTTATGGGCATTCGGTATAATAAAAAAAATACCCATTGAAACCGAAGAGCATAAATTATTTTTCAGAAATCATATGAAAACAGGTGTGTGGGTAAAATTCAATCACAAGAAAGGGACAAGTGCTTAAGTTTACTAACACAAAAATGACATTGAGATGGACTGGACTATGGTCAAGAAAGTAGACAGTAATAAGCGAGTGAAATCAAGTTATAATAGCTATAAGTTGGTTGTTTTATTTGGTTAAAGTGAAGCTTTCCTAATTTTTATGTATTGACAACGAGAATTAGTTGTGTTATCCTGTTCTTAGACTTATGGACAGGATAATATTACATTCGGATTGTAATGGTTTTTATGCTAGTGTGGAATGTCATGAAAACCCTAAATTGAGAGGACATCCGGTTGCTGTTTGCGGGGACGCTGAGCAGCGGCACGGGATTGTATTGGCTAAAAATGAACTGGCTAAAAAGTTTGGAGTAAAAACTGGTGATGTAATTTGGGAGGCTAAGAAAAAATGTCCTGAATTGGTTATTGTAAGAGCAGATCATAAAAAATATATTAGGTATTCTCAAATTGTAAATCAAATTTATTATAGCTATACAAATAAGGTCGAGAGCTTTGGGATTGATGAATCGTGGCTAGACATTACAAGTAAAAGTTCGACAATCAAAGACGGGGAGAGGATTGCAAATGAGATAAGGCAGCAAAATTTGATTATATAGTACCTAGACACTACTTTTAGGTTGGCGGGTAGGGTTAGTAAAAAAAGAGGGTGATTTAATAATGAAAAGAATTTTAAAGGCTTTGTTTTGCTTAACTGCTGTTTTGTTGATTGTTTTTGGAATAATTGCCTGTTATGATAGCGGTAATTTTGGGCAAGGTAATGGCGATGTTTATCTTGACGGAGTAGTGAATATTCCGTTTTGGTTGCCATTTCCATCAAGTCCATCTAGTTGGTTTCATATGCCTTTAAACCCTTTTGATGATAATATAGATGGGGTTGAAATAATAGATGTCGGTTATCCTGCGAGGACGGGATTTTTTGTAATAGTATACAGTTATGAGGTGATAGTAGCCCTACATGAAAATACAATTGTCTTTTGGGAATATAGGCAGGAGCGAGATGAGAGTGATGTTGACTGGCTGGGAGATTACTTAAATCGTAGCTATGAATTTATGAATAGATATAATGCTGAATTTTTTGAAGCTAATCAGCTGTTGTTTTTCACTGTCAACCCGTCTCCTCGTACGGTTGGTTTAAGGCTTGATGGTGTTAACGATGACGGGTGTATTGATATGACTATCTTTATAAGAGAGCTGCGAAGGCGAGAGGTTCTTTTTGGAGAGGAACGCGTCGTAATGGGCTGGACACACGCTGTTGAGGTTGATGGAAGTTTCAATTTCAATAATGCTAGTCTTAATTTTAATCGCGTGTATGTGCGCATACGATAGAATGAGGAAGATGGTGTGTGATTTTTTGTGTACAGGGGCACTATGTCGCCCCTACGATAAATTGTCACCTTGTCCAAAGATTCATAAAAAAAATTTGCAAAATTTACAAAAACGGCTAAAAATCGTTTGACATAGAGTTCTATATGATGTATTTTAGATAAGCTGTGCTTTTGTGTACAGCTATTTTTGATGGGGATTTTAGCACGCCCGACCTCGTGGCAATGACTTGATTAAGGTGACTAAAATCAAAATTTAAGGAGTATCAATGGCTAGCCAAAAGATAAGAATCAAACTAAAAGCCTATGACCATGATTTGATTGACAAGAGTGCAACCAGAATCATTGACACTGCAAGACAAAGCGGTGCAAAGGTGTCAGGTCCTATTCCTTTGCCTACGGATAGGGAAATAGTTACTATTTTGCGTGCTGTTCACAAATATAAAGACAGCCGTGAGCAGTTTGAAATGCGTACGCATAAGAGGCTTATTGATATTTTCAATCCGTCCACCAAAACTGTGGACAGTCTTATGAAGCTGGATTTGCCTGCCGGGGTTGACATTCAAATTAAGTTATAAATTTTTCAAGTTACATTATTTTGATTTACGATAAGGAAAAATCATCATGCAAAAGGCTATTAACAAGGCTATATACGGCCGCAAAATAGGAATGACCCAAGTGTTTGATAAGACTGGGCTTAGGATTCCCGTCACTGTTGTAGAGACGGCGCCTTTGACTGTGTTGCGCAAAAAAACTATAGAAAGGGATGGATATTCTGCCCTGGTTTGTGCATTTGAGGACATCAATGAAAAAAAATTATCAAAGCCGGATGCTGGTGTTTTCAAAAAGGTTAAGCAACCGACTAAAAAGATAGTTAAAGAGTTGAAATTGCCTGCCGATAATTATGAAATCGGGGCAACAATTGATTGCGAGATTTTTGCAGAAGGTGATTTTGTAGATGTGAGCGGCACTTCAAAAGGACACGGTTTTACAGGACCTATTAAAATGTGGAATCAGCATCGCTTAAAAGAAACTCACGGTACCGGACCGACTGTCAGAAAGGGCGGTTCAAACGGTATGAGGAGTGACCCTTCACGCGTTATGAAAAACATGAAAATGGCACGGCAATGGGGTAACGAGAAGGTTACGGTGCAAAACTTGAAAGTCATTAAGGTGGACAAGGGTCGCAATGTGATACTTATTATGGGCGGAATACCTGGACCTAAGGGCGGGTTGGTTACTGTTACCGAAACTGTCAAATAATAAATCAAAAAAAGTAAACGGTCAAGTAATACGGCAATATCTTGTTTAACAAATATAAAATTATCAATCGGAGGCACAAATGCCTAGCATAAATGTATTAAATCAAAAAGGAAAGCAGGTTAGCACCTTAGAGCTGGAGCCAAGCGTATTTGCAAGAGAATACAATGAATCTGTTATTCATCAAGTAATAGTTGCACAGCAAAACAATGCCAGGCAGGGGACAAAATGCACACTTACACGAACAGAAGTAAGGGGCGGCGGTCGCAAGCCTTGGCGTCAAAAGGGTACGGGTCGTGCAAGGCACGGGTCAATCAGGTCGCCTATTTGGGTGGGCGGCGGAGTAGCTTTTGCGCCTAAGCCTAGAGATTTTTCTCAAAAAATCAACAAGAAAGTCAAAAAATTGGCTCTTTGCACTGCTTTGAGCGCTAAATTGGACAACGGAAACCTTGTTGCAATTGATAAATTCAAGTTTGGTGAGTTGAAAACTAAAGAGATGGCAGAGATATTAAAAACATTGAAGTTGGATAAAAGAGTGTTGATTGTTACTAATGGTATGGATGAAGAAGTAAAAAGAGTAGCGGCTAATATTCCTAATGCAAGGACAATCACAGCTGAGTTAATCAATGTTTATGACCTAGTCGCAAATGCAAAATGTTTAATGACAGTTGATGCTATTAAGCAGATACAAGAAACTTATAAACAAGAGGAGGCGAGTGAATAATGAACGCATACGATATAATCAAAAAACCCTTGTTAAGTGAAAAATGTTATGCAGGCATACCTGTCAAGAAATACGGATTTTTGGTAGACAGGCGGGCAGACAAGATACAAATCAGAATAGCGGTTGAAGAAATCTTCGGTGTAAAAGTGCAAAAAGTCAATACAGTTAATTTAAGAGGCAAATTCAAAAGACAAGGCAAGCATAGCGGTTATACTCCAAAAATAAAAAAAGCGTATGTGCAATTAGCGCCGTCATCAAAGCCCATTGAATTCTTTGAGTCGCTATCATAACAACTCTTAATTCAGAATTATGAATTAAGGCAAATTAATTTAAGTAAAAATAAATTAAGACAACATTACAACAATTCTGAGTTCTGAATTTTGAATTCACAATTAAAACGGAGTTCACCATGTCAATAAAAAGATATAGACCGATTACACCGGGACAAAGATTTAAGACCACTGCCGGCTTTGATGAAATTACTACAAATAAGCCTGAAAAATCTTTGTTAGAGGTCAAAAAGAAAACCGGAGGCAGAAACTGCTATGGACGCATCACAGTAAGACACATTGGCGGCGGCAACCGCATCAAATACCGCATTATAGACTTTAAACGAAACAAGGACGACATTCCTGCAAAGGTTGCTACGATTGAGTATGATCCAAACAGATCGGCATATATCGCTTTGCTTCACTATGCGGACGGCGAAAAAAGATATATCTTAGCGCCGTTAGGTGTGGGTGTAGGCGATGTGTTGTTCAGCGGATTAAACCATGATATAAAAGCGGGCAACTGCTTGCCTATGTCATCAATTCCGGTGGGAACAATGTTGCACAATATTGAAATGCAACCGGGCAAAGGCGGTCAAATCGCCAGAAGTGCAGGAAACTCGGCTCAGCTTATGGCAAAAGAGGGCAAGTATGCTACGCTTAAAATGCCAAGCGGTGAAATGAGGCTTGTCCCTGTTGCGTGCAGAGCAACAATCGGGCAAGTCGGCAACTTAGAACACGAGTTGATTTCAATAGGAAAGGCGGGCAGAAAAAGACATATGGGCATCAAGCCTACCGTAAGAGGTGTTGTTATGAATCCTTGTGACCATCCCCACGGCGGCGGCGAAGGAAAATCACCTATTGGTATGCCAAGTCCGGTTACGCCTTGGGGTAAACCTACTTTAGGTAAAAAGACTAGAAATAAACGCAAAAACAGCAATAAGTATATAATTAGACGCATTAACTAATTTGTTATAGGAGAACACAATGTCTAGAAGTCTTAAAAAAGCACCTTTTGTTGACAAAAAATTGTTTGACAGAGTAATGGCTCAAAAAGAAAACATGGATAAAAAACCCATAAAGACTTGGTCTAGGGCATCAACGATTTATCCTGAATTTATCGGCTATACTATTGCTGTTCATAACGGCAAAGTTCATGTCCCTGTTTATTGCTCAGAAGAAATGGTGGGACATAAATTAGGTGAGTTTGCTCCTACCAGGACATATAGAGGACACGCAGCTGATAAGAAAAGCAAGGGCAGATAATTTTGATAATTATGAATTCAGAATTCAGAATTAAGGAATTGTCTAAAAATTAAAAAACAAATCGCAATAATTTTGAATTCATAACTTATAACTTATAATTCTGAATTGGAGAAATCATGGCTAAACGCATAAAAGAAAAAGCGGCAAAAATAGCGGCTACCAGAGAAAAAAGACCGCACGCGCATGTTAAAAATATTAGGATATCACCCTTCAAGGCAAGGGCGGTTATTGATACTGTCAGGGGCAAAAGTGTCAACGAGGCTATCTATATTTTAGAAAGCACTCCAAAGTCTACTAGCCCGGTGCTTTTGAAACTGATTAAAAGCGCAACAGCTAATGCCGAGCATAACATGGGTATTGCAAGGATTGATTTGTTTATTGCGGCAATTTATGCTGATCCCGGTCCTACGCTTAAAAGAGCAATGCCGAGAGCAAAGGGACGAAGCTATGCTATATTAAAAAGAACTTGTCATATTAGTGTAATTTTGGATGTAAAGGGTGAGTCATTATTGGGTGACGCCGTTAAAGCAAAATCTGCGACTAAAAAAGAATCCATAGAGAACAACCCTGTGACTAAGAAATCTACAGCGACTAAAAAACCGACTGCACCGGCAAAACCAAAAACGACAGGCGGACAGCCGAAGGCATCTGTCGCTGCAGCTAAAAAACCGACTACGCCAAAAGCAACTGCGTCAGAAAAACCAAAAACGACTGCAGCGACTAAAAAGCCAACTGTAAAAAAAGATACTGCACCAACCGCTGACAGCCAACCGCCAGCCACCGAAAACAAAGAGGAGACCAACTAAAATGGGACAAAAAGTTAATCCTATCGGCCTTAGGATCGGTATAAATAAAGAGTGGAGTGCGCAGTGGTTTGCAAATAAAAAGGACTTTTCTAAATTATTATTAGAGGACTACAAAGTCAGAGAACATATCAAAAACAAATACTACACATTTGGTATATCAAAAACCACTATTGAGCGCCCGCAAGGCAAAGTTGTAGTAAACATCCACACCTCAAAGCCGGGCATGATTATCGGACAAAAAGGTGCAGGTGTTGAAGCATTGAAAAAAGATCTTGCTAAATATGTAGACGGCAAGGCGCTTAGTATAAACATTTTAGAGGTCAAAAAAATTGATATGGATGCTGTGCTTGTGGCAGAAAGCGTGGCGGCACAGTTAGAAAAGCGCGCATCATTTAGGCGTACGATGAAGCAAGCGATGGGAAGAGTTATGCGCAGCGGAGCCAAAGGTGTTAAGATAATGGTTTCCGGCAGACTTGACGGGGCAGAGATAGCAAGATGTGAGCATTATCATGAAGGAAGTATTCCTTTGCAAACATTGCGTGCAGACATTGACTATGCTGAAGCCAGAGCAAATACAACATTCGGTGTGATTGGAGTTAAAGTATGGATATATAAGGGTGAGTTGATTGGTAGACCGCAAAAAGAAGAAATCAAGAGAGAACCTAGACCGAGTAAAGATCAATAAGAAGACGAGGAGATTTCGTCTTTAAAAAAACAGATAAATAACATCCTTGTAATCACTAATTTTACGGAGTAAAATTCCATGTTAATACCTAAAAGAGTTAAACGAAGAAGAGTTCACAGAGGCCGCATGACAGGCAAAGCCACCAAAGGTAACGAAGTTACCTATGGCGAGTTTGGGATTGCCGCAGCAAGCCCTGGCTGGATTACTTCTAGACAAATAGAGTCAGCCCGTATCGCAATGACAAGACATATTAAAAGAGGCGGCAAGGTTTGGATTAAAATTTTTCCTCATAAACCAATCACTAAAAAGCCTGCTGAAACCAGAATGGGCAGCGGTAAAGGCAGTCCGGAATTTTGGGTGGCGGTGGTCAAGCCCGGCAAAGTCATGTTTGAGTTGGCTGGGGTTAATGAAGCTTTAGCCAGAGAGGCATTAAGACTTGCTACGCATAAGTTGCCGGTTAAGTGCAAAATCATCAAAAAAGGTGATACAATGAGTCCTGATGATCCTAACTATGAGGCATTTGTGGCGGCAAAAAAAGCTAAAGACGCACCAAAACAGGAGGCTAAGAGTTAATGAAAAAAACAAACTTCAATGAATATAAAAACGATGAGCTAAACATCAAACTGAAAGAATTAAAGCAAGAATTATTCAACTATCGTTTTCAGCACGCATCTGGTCAGCTTAGCAATCCTATGCAAATGGTCAAATGTAAAAAAGACATTGCAAGAGTAAAAACTGTTCTTCGCCAAAGAGAATTGGCAGCTAACTAAAGGGGTAAAAAATGAAAGAAGTAATAACTACTACTGAAGAAAAAATTGTTGCCCCTGATACAGAGGCAAGAAACTTTAGAAAAGTGAGAGAAGGAATTGTTGTTTCTAACAAAATGGAAAAAACCATTGTTGTTGCCGTTAGAGACAGGACAAAGCACCCGCTTTATAAAAAAACTATCAATACGACTACCAAATTCAAAGCACACGATGAAAACAATGAGTGCGGAATAGGCGATATTGTTCAAATTTCTGAAACAAGACCATTGTCAAAAGAAAAAAGGTGGAGACTTGTTAAGATTATAGAGAAAGCGAAATAATGCTTTTTTAGTGTACAGTTTAAAGTACACAATTAAAGATGAGTTAGCTAAAATAATGAGAGTATAAAAATTGATTATTATTTGTTATTATCAGTAACTGTGCACTTTGAACTGTGCACTGAAGGAAGTAAATCATGATTCAACCGCAAAGTTATCTAAAGGTTGCCGACAACAGCGGCGCAAAAGAAATAATGTGTATCCGAGTTTTGGGCGGGTCTTTTAGACGGAGTGCTAACATAGGCGATGTAATTGTTGCGTCAGTTAAAAGTGCAAACCCGGGCGGAGCAGTTAAAAAAGGCGATGTAATCAAGGCAGTTATAGTCAGGTCGAGTTATGGTATAGGCAGACCTGACGGCACGCATATCAGATTTGACGACAACGCCGCTGTTATTATTGACGCAAACAAGCAGCCCAAAGGCACAAGGATTTTTGGACCAATCGCAAGAGAGCTAAGAGAAAGAGATAAAGAATATATGAAGATTATTTCTCTGGCACCCGAGGTCATCTAGTTAATTCATATTAAGGATGATTTAAGTTAAAATAAAACTGCAACAATTCTGAATTCTGATTTTTGAATTCTGAATTAAAAAGGAACTGCAATGAGTTATAGAGTCAGAAAAAACGACACCGTCGTTATTATCACAGGGCAAGAAAAAGGCAAAACCGGCAAGGTTATTTTTGTCAATCCAACTAAAGGATTTGTTAAAGTTGAGGGCAGAAATTTAGTGTCTAAGCACAAAAAGCCCAGATCGGCATCTGACCCCGGCGGGATACACAAATTTGAAGGCAACATTCATATAAGTAATGTCCAAATAATTTGTCCGTCATGTGATAAAGCAACCAGATTAGGCGCTAAGATTGACGGGGACAAAAAGTTTCGAATTTGCAAAAAATGCAATGCTATATTAGAATTCAGAGCCGAAAAAGCTAAGAAGAAAGGCAAGGAAAAAGAGGTTAGAGAGTCAAAAAGCGGCGATTCAAGAGTAAAACGAACCCGCAAAACAAAAGAAGAAGCTCAAACAGAGCAAAATCCAACTTAGGAGGTAGGTAAAAATGAGTGAAGAAATAAAAGAAAAAAAACCTGCCGCTAAGAAGGCAGCTTCAACAAAAAAAGATTCTAGTACTAAAGCAGTTGCTGATTCTGCTGTGAAAGCGGCAGCAGCGGCGGCGGATGCGGCGAAAGCGGCGGCAGAGGCTGCTGCAGCG
>Ga0123355_10000226_pt1 | contig 71361 bp, 55 predicted proteins | sample TergutEmb28metaG_3_FD_89872 | JGI IMG/M metagenome (GOLD analysis project Ga0123355, IMG submission 89872) | Embiratermes neotenicus P1 segment gut microbial communities from Petit-Saut dam, French Guiana - Emb289 P1 | ecosystem: Host-associated > Arthropoda: Insects > Digestive system > Gut ...
TGCTGTTGTTATTTACGCGCGCGGCGTCGCCAAACCTATGGCTATGGTTTATAAAGCCTAGAGGATTGCCGGATACTGCATATACGTCTCTACCGCGTGGTACGCGTTGGCTGAAGCGATATAGGATGTCGTACTCGCCCTCTATCACATTGCCTTCACCATCAAATACTACTGTGCGGCCATAGGTTACTAGCTCTACTGTGTATTGGCTTATTACGTCTTCGATTGGGATATAGTAGAAGCGTACCGTTGTAGAATCTGTAGGAATGGTTAATGCGCGTACTGGGGTGTTGTCTGGCAGAGTGCCTACAGGAACTAGTATATAACCAGGTATATGCGGTGCAAATACAGGACCTGATGCTACTCTTGCTGCCTCGGTTAAGCCTACTCTTGGGAAGTTAACGGTTGTAGGTGTCCTTAGTTGTGTTGCAGGATCTTCACCGTTGTAACGATATACCTCTACAGTTACGGTTGTATAGTCTGGTACGAAGTAGAATGCTGCTGTTGGTGCGTTTTCTGTTGAAATTGTACGGATTCTGGCATTGCTGTCGCCAGCCCCATGCGGGGTTGCCAGTCTAAAGCCGTCGATGAACTCTGGAGCGGTGTAAACAATGCTCTCACCTTCCGTCAATAGCACGGATTGAGAATGCAGCACTCTAGCACCTGTACCGCCAACTCTGTACTCGATATTAACTGTGTTGCCTGGTATTGGTTCGAATACGAATATTACTGGTGCAGCTGTTAGGCGAGTAATTACCTCTGCAACTGTCTCTGCACCTATACGGCTGGTATTTAATGTGCGTGTTGGTGTATTTGTTGGATTGGTTACAAGTGGTACAAGTCTGTAGCCTGCCGGTGGAACAGGGGCATGAATTGTCATATCACCTGTGCCTAGGCGTGCTGTTAATGTGGTATATGGCTCTACATTTGGTGTAGCACTTGTAAAGTGTGCGTACACACGCACTGGTGCTGTTTGACGGGTGAAGTAAATTCTTAGGATTGAAGCCTCGTCAAAGTCTAGCACATATGGTGCTTGGCCTGGATTTACAGTGTGGTAAGGTAATAGATTTGGTTGTAGTACGTGTGTATAAGTGTTGTCATCTCCGGGAACTCTATTAGTGAAAGAGTGGAGGAGGGCGTTTGTGCCATATTCGATATACTGCACTACGCCTGTTTCGGTTACTATTTCGTAATATATGATATAGATAACGTTATTCGGGTGTACTGCTGCGCCTGCTGGCGGTGCTAGCACGTTTGCGGCAGGTAGTGTAATTGTGTTGCCCGAAAGTGTTGCAGGAGCTCTTACACCAAATACATTATGGGTTGGAACATGAGGTAGGCGGAAAGATTCTGGTGTTGTAAAGGTTTCGCCAACAATTCCCATTAGTGTAAAACTTGTTGCGCCTGTTATTGGGTTAAACGCTGCGCCATCTTGGGTTACTAGCCTTACCTCGATTGGTGTAGCAAAGCTACGGTATACGAATGTAACCGTTCTGTTTACGTTTGCTACTTGTAGTAGATTTGTACCATCGAAAGCAGTGCCGCTATAAGTCCATATCGGCGTTGCTTCTTCGTCAAGATACACTGCTGCTAGTCTTACGGCAGGTGTATTTGCAACTGGTTGCGGTACGGTGCGGTTTACAGATGTTTCTGTTGGCAATAGATGAGATACGCTGTGTATTACGCTGCCAGCATTTGTAGGAGTTGCGCCGTGTGCAATTGGTGCGTCTATATTACTGCGTACTGTTAGTGTTGTAGAACTGCGCTCGTAGTAGAAACGGATTGTCATGTCATCTGCTGTGAATGCCGCTGGTAGTCTGGTAGCAGCACCAATGTTTGCAATTTCTACTCTGCTGCCACTGGCTGGTACTGCGTATGCATTAACTGCCCAGCCTGGCCAGTTTGCTGTTTCTGTTTCCCACCTTGTGCCGGCAATTGTGCTACCTTGTGCACCTGACAAACTTGTTGTGCGGGTTGTGGTAACGCCATCATCGGTAAAGATGTGTTCTATTGTAATTGTGCTGTTTTGTATGAAGAAGAATTCAATTGTTGCTGTACGTGGTGCGCCTGGGGCAAGAGCAGTGTTGATTGCTGGTGGTTCTCCAGCTGGGTTTGCTCTTACAAATGTCCAGCCTTCGATAACCGGTGGGTCAATTCTGCCGCTGCCGCCAACTGGAACTGTGCGTGTTAGTGTATACCCTCCAGCTACAACAGCATCAGTGATAGCCGCTGGTAGAGGTGCTCCGCCAGTTTCATTACGCAATTGGATTGTTACAGCAATATTATCACGGTCGTAGAAGAAGCGGATTGGACGTGGAATGTTTAGAAGTGGGTTTGCGTTTCCGCCAACAGGTACAAATACCCTGTCGTACACTGTACCCGCAGGAACGGTGTCGCTAGCCAACGTTGCCGGCGCAGGGCCAGACGGATTCCGCCCTTCATTTGTCCAGCCAACAACCATGTCGCTATTGCTTGATGTTGGGGCATTTACGCGCACATATGTGCCGCGTGTTGCCCAAACGTAGAATGCGTTTATTAGATAGTTATCGATATTGTATTGATTCGCGCCTGTTCCACGCTCGATTAGCTCGATACGTACAGGTGCTAGTTCTGTAACTGTAAAGAAGAATTGTACAACTATCTCGTAGCTGCTTACACGTACAAGCTGTACAGCGTTACCTTCCAACCTTAGGTTTTCGAAGTTTGGTAGGCGGTCGAAAATAACAGTGTCACGGAACACGTCGTTGTGGGCGTCAATCTCAACTATGTCACCCCAACGGAATGGATCACTTGGGCGTGAGAACATTTCATGATGAAGCAAACGGTTTGGAGAGCCAGTTGCGTGGCCTGCAAGTATAGCTTCTACACGGATTGACGGTGTAATGCGGCGCACAACGTAAATGCGCACAATTAGGTTGCCATTGGCATCCAAGTCTGTATAGGAAACTTCAATTTCATTGGCAGGGCTGCCATGAGATGGTGCTAATACAAAGAAGTCTCTGTTTTGGTTGGTTAAACGGTTGCGCCCGTCGCGTTCTGGGCAAATCATGAATGATGGGTCGCCTGTTATAATGTTAAGTGGAACTTCGGTATAAACACCAGGGCCAGCAGGCACTAATCTTGTGTTAAAACCTTGAATTTGTAGTGGCGTAAATGATGTGTCGCGCACATTACCGTTATAACGAGCTTCGTACACGTGGATAACTACGTTTTGTGTACGTTCGAAATGCCATGTTATTACGTTATTTGCTGGATTTCTTGCAAGAACGATGTAGTGAGCATTACCCACACGGCTTGGAGAAGTCCAATGTGTTGCGGTTAGACCTGGAAGCTGTGGTACTTCTGGAATAAAGTGGTCGCCAGCTAGCAGGTTGTTGGATGTGGTTGAATCTTCAAATACTTGATTGCTAAATAGTTCTGTTCCGCCAAGTTCGCCGCGAACAGTTACGTGTGTTGTAATATCTTCGAATATATATGATACAAGTTGATTTGGTGCACCAATTGCAACAGTCAGATTTACATCACGTTGTACTGGTGTGTGGTTTGCGCCATTTACACGAATGCTAGCAAGTGTGTATTGGCGTGGTACGTCTGGGTGTGTAATTGTTACAGTGCCATTTGTAGCAAGTGTCCATGCTAATTCGTCTGCAATTACACGGTGCGGTGGGCACTCACGTACAACTTCGCCGCATACGCAATCTAGCAATACAATATGCTCCGACACTACTTCTATACGTTGGTATACAAAGGTAATTGTTTGTGCAGCTGCACCTGTTGTCATTGTTTCGACACTACCTTGAAGCGGGCCGGCTGCAGTAACGAAGGTAAGATCTCCGGCTGCCGTCCAATTTCCTTCGGCATCGTACATACCAACCAACCTAACGTTGTGCGGGCTGGTAAGTGGGAATGCGTTGAAAATCTCGTATGGCGGGGCAAATTCCGGTGCTGGTTGAGTACCAACAATCGGGCCTGTTCGTGTGTCCATGCGATGTTCTACGCGAATTTCTCTTACAGTGTTGTCAAATACAGCAACAAATTTTCTATGATTGTTTAGCGGGAATGGTGAACTATGGTCAAAAGCTACTGTCCAGTCGATAGCACTGGCATCTGCAGTCAGCGGAGTCCATTCTACCCAGCGTACAAAGATAAAGCCAGGTCTTTCTGCAATCGGTTCTGGGAACTGCAATGCACCTGTAGGAACAGTACCAGGGTAGTCATGGCGATATACCATTGTGCCAGGAACTGTGTCGTAAATGTGGTATTCATGATGGTGGAAAGTACCGTGGTCGAATGTACCACCTTCAGATGCTACAAATAGGATTGAGTATTCTGGTGCAAACAATGCCCTAAATGTCATGTCTTGCTCAACAACATAGCCTTGTGGGAATGGTGGGCGGATAACAATTAGTTCGCCGTTTGCTGCGTTAATTAAGGCTGTAAGGCCTAGGTCAACTGCTTCGATAGCTTCTTCAAATGGGTCTATCAAACTATCAGGTACAATTGGGCCAAGTACTGGATACACTTGCTCCCAACGTATAAATCTGAAACCTGGGTTTGCTACTGGATGTGGAATGTGTCTAACCAGTTCCAGCGGAGTGCCACCAGCTACTGGTACAACAATCTCACTTTGGAAATTGTATAGTGGTACATGAGTGGTAGAAATTTGGCCGTTAGCACCTGGGATAAATGTAATATTTGTCCATACACGATCTAGGAAAATATCGAATACAGCACCATCTATCAAGGTGAAGAAACCTTCTGGGTCTACGTCTGCGGAGTTGATGTTTGCATATCGTCTTGTTTGGAAACCGCGGGCAGACGCGTACACATAGTATACACCTGGGTGTGAGATAGTTGCATAGAATGTACCCGGTTCTGTACCAGGCTCAAGGCTATGGAATGGGAAGATGTTGTTTATATACGCTTCAATTTCGCCAGTTGCAACCATGTTCGGGTCTGGCACACGAAGGCCGTAATGCCATACATAGTCTGTAGCATCTGCATTTAGCAGGTAAGTTCTTACACGAATGGTAATGTCGATATCTTCTAGCTCTGTGTATTCTGGTGTTATAACTGGAACTAGAGGAATGTTAATACGCTGTACTACAGCGGCAAACATATTCTCGTCTGTCGCTTCTAAAAAGTCGTACTCTTCAATTAAGTCCTCAAGTCTTATCCAGCCGCTACACCAGTATTCGCCATGGTTTCTCCAGTATAGACAACATCCATATTCGAAACATGGTGGTTGTGGATACTGCGGGTCGTAACCTGGGATACGTTGCATTGTGCCGTAATATGGCGAGTTCTCATCTGTTACTAATTCATAGATATAGTGGCTATCTACATTACGCACACGGAAAACTGCATCTATGTGCAAAGGAGTTGTTGTTGCCGCTAGGGCTGCATTGGCTGCATTTACCGCAGCTATTGTTGTTCCTCTTTGACCAATAGGCCCACCACCTGTACCATTATCAAATGGTGGCACAGTAGGAATAGCAGGGTTACTGGCGTGTAAAGTATTAAAAGCGTGGATTGCGTTTATTATAGAAGTATAAGCATCAGCACCGATTGCTCCTGATGGTGGAATGACGCCGCCAGCTACTGCAGGGAAGGTTAGAGGTACAGCACCTACCCAGCGGTACGGGTTACTGCCTTGTAGTATGGTAAAACCAGCGTCTGCAATTGAGTTAACTGCCCTACGAGCGGCATCGTTTGCTGGGAAGGCAGCGTAACCCCAAGGAATATTACCTCCAGCACCAGCAGTATTACTACCAGCTGGCGCACCTGTTACAGTAAATGGACTTACAAATGTATTCTGCCTTACATCAAAGTTTCGAAGTTGGTCTTGTGTCATAGCCCAATTGCCAGCACCAGGGAACGAGCTAGAGTTATCAACGAAGGCGGGGGATGCGGCTGTTGTAATGGCCGTGTGAGACCAGTTTATAACTGGGGTGTCACCTGCTGTATTCAAATATCTGTATCTTGGCCCAAAGAGCATACCCATGCTTGGGGTCGCACGCCAGTTATGACCAGCTGGCAGTCCAAGCCTGTCTACGGGGGTAACGCTACCATGTCCAAATGCTCTTGTCGCTCTGGCTTCAAATGGTTCACCCATAATGTCACTCATTATTGCGTGTCCGCCTGTTGGGCAAGTAATTACAGAGCCTGGGGCATTGTTTCGGATTTCAATAATAACCTCTGTATCTGGAATCCAATACCACGCTGGAAAACGTCGATCCGCCATTTCAGCATGATCAAATGTAACATACCTATCAATACCATCTACTCTATAGTAATGGAACTGGATTGGAGGCAAGCTCGCGTTCATAATATATAAATTTAAGTCTAGTACTGGGTGTACATTTGCGTCTGAATGGTTACCGAAGGAAGTCCCTTGGTAGTCTTGCCTTCCAGTGCCCATGAATGGAGCTCTGCCAGTATCTTCTATTGAAGGTAATATTAGGTGCTCTGGACGCAGGTCATGGTGTATGTGGGAACTAAAGTGCGGTGCTGTACCTATTAGGGTATCGCCCCACATTGCGTATACTATAAAGTAGCCCCCAGCGCCTGGTGCAGCAAAACAGCATTGCTGCATTGCGCCTGTTGGGTTTAGTAACGCACCCGTACCAGGTCTAACCGCACCGGGTTCGAAGAAGGTATAGTTTGGCCCTCTGTCGTGGAATACTACTGCTGTTGGTACTGGTGTGCCCGGCACTACTGTTGTACATGGTACACAGGTAGGGCTGACACAGTCAATTGTTGTACAGGCTAGTGGTGGTGTTTGTACCCAGACCCTAATTGGGAATGGCTGACGCCACATTGGTACATTTACATGGTGTTGGCTACGCATATCTTGGCTAACTACATTGTTGAGTGTGTTTATATCTAGTGCGGATATGATGTGATCTTCATCGAAGTAACCCATTGCAATTAGGTTAACTGTAGAATCATTATTGAGAGCCAATGGCGCAGGCATGATAACAGATGTGCCATCTGAGCTCATTTCAAATTCGATAAATAGCACGCCTGGTAGTGGTCCCATACCTGCGTTTATACTTGGGTGGAAAATATTTCTTGGAAAACCGTCTAGCCAAATATCGGCATGGTCAATAAACCCATAGTCCGCGCACCATACGGTGTCTATTCCGCGGTATACAAGGCGGAAGGGTGCTTCGCCAGTTTCAAAACCTACGATACCCGTTGGGGACATTAAACCTATGGATACATGTCTTGTTTGCTCGGTGGTGGAAGCGTTAAACAGTCCAACATGTTCTGATGCTGTTTGGCTGCCACGGGTAAAGATTTGTGTTGTGTTTGGCAGTGCAGCCATGTGGTTGCCAGAAATGTGAGGATTAAACTCTCTTGTGCCAGGTAGGAACATTGATGTTCCTGCTACAGGCGTCCCCGGTGTAAGTGCCGGTGGGGTATGCCAGTTGTACTCTACAAATGTAAAGAATGTCTCCATTGATGCAGAATGACGCGGTAAGTCTGTTGTTGCTGTAAAGGCACGAGGCTGGCGTGGGTAATTATCCATTCTTATATGGGTAAAGAATTGCTGTTGTCTTACGCCTGGGGCGTAGTTTGGTATCTGCCAGCTAAAGTGAGGGTAGGTACGCAAATAGTCATCCATAATACGGCTGCCTGTAGCGTCTTGTAAACCTGTACGCCAAGCACCGCTGGAAACACCCGGCAACAAGCCAGCCGTTAACAACTCGGTTGTAACAGATCTTGGTATGCCACGGAAACGTGCGCTTTCTGGATTTCTTGTATGGTTAGCCCACGCGCCTTCTGGTGCAGGCCTATTTGGTACAGCTACGTTTGCACCGTCAAGCTCTGGAGGTAAACCAATTCTTGCAAGGGCTTGGAGGGCGTGGGTGTTTGCACCTACCCCTGTTGAAACAAAACCATTCATATCTACCCATACATTGCTAAAGAATGTATTGGCGTTTGGCCTGTCGGTGGCGGCTGTTGCAACAGCTCCCGCAACACGTGTAATGGTTGCAAAGCCACGTGCCCTACCAGATACATATGCGTTGGTTATATGGATTGCTCTTGTATCTTGCTGGCGGCCAATTAGACCATTACCAGCCCAGTCTTGTCTGCCGTCGATTGTACCAATATTGTATACATTGGTTAGGCGAGATGTGCCTTGTACGCGGCCAATAATACCACCAGTAGCTACACCACCAGTGACTTGACCTGCGTTAAAGCTGATTTCTACGTTTGTATTAGAACCTTGGCTACGGCCAATAATACCACCTGCAGCAGTTGCCGCCGCGGTGCTTGGTGCAGTGCCAGAGGTAACATTACCAAAGTTGCTTGCGTTACGGATTGTTACGTTATTGTTTTGCTGGCGGCCGACTATACCACCTGCAGGACGATGTGCTTCACTGTATATATTACCAGTGTTGTGGACATGATTTAATGTAGCGTTTAGGCTTTGCATACGGCCAACAATACCGCCTACAGCTGTTGTATCAGGTGTAGCGGATGTGCGGATTGTACCGTTGTTGCGGGCATTGGTAATTTGCAAGCCGCGCAAAATAGAGCCGCCTACAATACCACCAGCATTGCGAGGATGCGCGCCGCCGGTTGCCCCTGTTGCGTTGCCTGAAACGTTAGCATAGTTTGTTGCGTTTGATATTTGCAAGTTGCCTGAACGGGCGCGGCCAATTATACCGCCAGCAAATGTCCAGTTGCCTGCGTGAGGAACAATTATATTACCTGCTGCATTGTTTGTTACATTGTCGATTCTGATATTTACGCCGCTTGTACGGCCAATAATACCACCAGCGGAGGTATTAGGCCTACCGCCAGCAGTACCACCAGCAGTTGTGGCGGCTGTTACGATATTATTGTTTGTAGCATTTGAAATTTGTGTGTTTGGAGCACTAGCGTGACCAATTATACCGCCTACAAATGGCACTGTACCTTCTATAGCATTAACAGTACCATGGTTGTGCACGTTGGTTATCGTAGCGTGGTTTGCTGTGTTGTGCATTACACCAACAATACCGCCAAGGCGCGCACGTAAACTGCCAGCGACAGTGCTTTCAATATTAGCGAAGTTACTGGCTTCGGAAAGGTTCAGATGAGATGCAGATGCGCGGCCAATTATGCCACCAACGCTAGGGTCATTATTGCGTGAAAATACACGATATGCAGTAGCCCTAGTAGGGTCACCAACTTGAACATTTTCAATGGTTAACCGCTGTGCAAATGGCGCGGCAAAGCCTAGTATACCTCCTGCCATACCATTAGCACCATTGCGTCTGTTAGTAGCGTTATTTGCTACAGCACCTCCACCTGTGGCTATAGTTGTATTTAAGCCACCTGCGGATATATTGCCCCTTACGGAAGCTGAAATAATGCTGGCATCAATACTATCAATCATACCGATTATACCGCCAGCTCTGGAATCCATTGTTCCTGCTGTAACATCTGCACGGCTTGTTACATTTTCTATTCTCAAACGTGCGCCGCCAGAGCGACCAACAATACCACCTGCGGTAGTAGGACGACGCACGGCAGCCCGAGATATGGCATTGGCCGCAGAGCCTGTTCTAATTGTACCGGTATTTGTATTGTCAATAGCACTTTGTACTGTGTTTATGATAGTCAAGTCTGCAACGCGGCTAAAACCTACAATACCGCCAATGTTTCTACCGCCTAGAATATTACCAGAGTTTGTTGAGTTAGAAATTAGTACGGACTGAAGTCCACCAAGGCTTGGGAAAATTTCGCCTACGATACCGCCTGCTTGGCCAAGGCCATAAGGGGCAGCGGCTGGCGTGGCGGGTGCGCCCCCCTGCCTAATTCCAACTTCAGCGTGGTTGCGTGCATCAGATATAGTAACATCCCTGCCGTGTACTGGGTGAAGTGAACCAATTATACCACCTGTGCGGCTAAGGTTGCCTACTGCAGCACCACTACCATGGCGTCTTACCAGGCCATGGTTGTTTATATTTGTTAAGTTAACATATCCTCTTGCCTCACCAATAATACCACCTAGTGTAGAGCGGTCATTGGCCAGGGCTTCGGTGGGGATTGCGGCTATGTTGGTGGCCGCCATGCCTCTATCAGCGTGGCCTCTCAAATGGCGAACATGGCCACGGTTTGTAACATTAGTTAATGTTAGTGTTGCAGTATCACCAGATAAACCAACTATACCACCAGCTATAACCGCACGAGGCCTGTCAGCACCTGCGGGGTGTATACCATGCACCTCGGACTCGTTGGTAGCGTTACTTATATTCAAATAACCAAAGTTACGGCCAACAAGGCCACCAACTATACCATTTGCCGAGCCTGCCGGATTACCACGGTTTGTTCTTACAACGTAGTTGCGGTTTAGGATATTATCTAAGGTAGCCGCGCTTCTTGCGTCGATACCGCCAATAACGCCACCAGCTAAGTCAATGCCGCTAATACCATGTGCTTGCCCCATGTAATTATCGCCTGTTGTATTGGGAATGGCAGGAACACGAGTTCTTGGTCTGCGCGGCAGGTATATATCGTAGATGTTGGCTTCGCCACCATTTCTTACAAGGCCAACAATACCACCCGCGAAACGGAAGCCAATACCAGTTACAATTTGATGGGAATTAGTACCCATGCCACGCACAGTTACGCCAAAATGCATCTGACGATCAGCGAGGGGGACTTCGTTACCGTGACTGGATGAAATATTAACTGTACCACCATCTATAGCACCAATAATACCACCGCCTACATATACAATGTTGCGGTATTGGTTACTACGAGTATGCTCAGGAGTACCAGTACTTGGCCAGTGTTCTGTTGTTGCTATAAAATGCAGGTCTTGAATATGGATATCAACCATATTCAAGGTTGTACCCTCATGGACAATACCAACTAGCCCACCCATGTGCTTTGTGTTACGCCCGTGGCTACTGATAAGATGGGCTCCGCCACCAGCGTCCGAACCATATACCCTGTCAGGCTGCAAATCTGCACCAACGATAATGGGTTGATTTCTGCCTGCTGCTGTAGAACCAATTCTAACATTAGAAACTGTAACAGGAGCAGTACTGTTACCATCTGCCACTACACGCCCAATTAGAGCACCCATTGCGGACTCTGTATTACGCCACACACTAATTCGGTCGCGGCGAACATTGTCTAGCAAAAGAGCATTGCCTTGGCCTGTTAGGTCTCTACGAGTACCCGGCGGAACAAGTTCAACGTTATTTACGTTAGTAGCTACGTCGCTTGCAAATGTTAAGTTGCTTAGTATTGCACCTGGGCCTGCATTATTTATGAAACCAACTGATCTATTATCTGTACCTTCCCCCGCAGGACGCAGGTTAAGGTTTATTATATAGTGTCCGCCACCATCGAATGTACCTGTAAAAATGCCTGGGCGACCGTCGGAGTCACCTACGCTTGTAACTTCGGTACGAGCATCAAGTCTTATATCGTGTGACATTCTAAAAAGTCTGTAGTTATTGCTAATGTGGAAATCGCTCGTAGCTAGTGCGGGAGGGTTCAAGAACTGTAGCAGTCTTGTTCTACAGCCAGCACAGTTTACTGTTCCAGCACCTGCTGGTGCGGACCCGCCTAAACCTCTACGGTGGTCACAGTTAATGTATATAGCAGGGCCTACACCAGCAGGTTCGATACCTACTGTTGCTGGGTTTGCCAACATATATGCCATTCTTTCATCACGTTCTGCAATTACTGCAAGTACTTCTTCTAATGTAGCAGGTACGCGGTCGTAGTCTTCGCCACCTAGGATAGTTAGCTGGTGGGCGTCGGTATCGATACCGTACAAAAAGCCTCCGTACTGGTCGAAGTAGGCGGAATAATCTCTTTCAGCGTTATTACATAGTGGGCACGCTGCACCAAGGCAGTCGTCACTACATGGTTCAAACACGTAGTCTTCTTCGCCCATGCCATAAAATAGCCCGTAGTAGTCTTCGTCGCCTAAACATGGGCAGCTATGACCTTCCGGGATGTAGTATAGGTAACGGCAATCTTCGCAAAGCATATCTTCTTCGTACAAGAAGTCATACGCATCGCCATCGCTGTTTTGTTCATCGACGATATATTCTTGTTGTAATAAGTACTCTTCCCACGCAAGTTCGATGGCTAGTCGAACATGTGCGATTTGTTCCTCTACGTCTCTAAGACTTTCAAACACGCTGTCTCTAGCGGTTTCGCTTGTCGCCTGGTTGGAACGCGCTGTACGCGAACGACCACGAGCGGCCTCTACTTCATTGTAAAGACTTGTAAGCTCTGGATCGTTTGCGCGACCGCGACCTTGGCGAGAGCCACCACGTTGGCTGCGGGTGCTTTCGTATCTTACTTCTGCACTGCGGGCACGGAACTCATATTCACGTGTACGCTCGCGCAGTACGGTAAGCTCGCTGTCCATTTGAAGGAGTTGGGCGTTTAGCTCTTGCCACTCTTCATCTAATTCGTACAGGCGGTCTTCTAAGTAAGGTAGGATAGCTGGACCAAAACGAACGTCGTCATTTTCTGAACCAGGTTCGGAACTTAGACTTCGTTCGTCAGGGGCTTCTCCTTCCATTGAACCGTCTGAACGCAAAATATCCCATAAGCCCAACTCTGTGGTTGCGGCATATAGGGTAAGTGGCCCTTCTGCTAGCATTGCGACAATGACTAGCCATGTCATCATCACCTTTGCAAACTTCGTTACTTTTCTGAATGAAGTTGAACGCTTCGTAACAGAACCTTTTTTAGACATACTTAATTCTCCTTCTGGAAAAAAGATTATTTGAGGAATGTGCACAATTATGCCACAGGTTTGCCGTCTCTGTAAAGATGCTTTTTTTTGCTCGTCCGCAAATATTGGCATTATTTGCGCAAATGAATGCTTATGTGGCTGTTATATTTACTAAAAAAACGTTAGGTTCTTTGGCTAATTATGCAAAAACATGGCGTAAACTAGGTTTATGGCGCACTTTATATGGTGTTGACGGCCAAAAGCCTTGAAAACTGCTAATGTTTATAGCAAACGCCCTTAATGTTGTTTGCGCTGGCCGCGAGAATGTTTATGGCTAAAGTGTGGCAGTGTTGTCGATTTTTATTCGTGATGTTGCCCAAGAAACGACTAGAATTTACTAGTATTTAAATTTTGGTGTTGATTGTGTGTTTTTACAAAGTTTTGGCGGTGAGCTGGGGAATTTGCTTGCACTGTGCGGCTGGTGGGAAGGGGCGCAGGGCTTTTTGTTGTTATTATGTACAATTTAATTGGGCATTTTGGCTGTTTTCGCACGAATGTTACAGTAATTTTTGTTGTGGCGCATAGGAGTGATGTGTATTTGGTTTTTTCATGATTTTGGTATGGTTTTTGATGCTTTTGGTGGGAATCAAAAAGCAGTTGGTAACGAAATGTTACCAACTGCTTTGGGGTAGGGGGTGAGTTAACATGGCTAATAGCCCAATAAATCTGAATGGCTTCCTGTCCCTACAAGATAAATTGTCATGGTTGTGTTCCGCTTTTCATACAAGAGCAGCCAATCACCTGCGCCATCAATGTGGCATTCGCGAACGTCTCTTAGCTTGCCCTTTAGCTGGTGGTCTCTCCAGTTAGGCGGCAAAGGTATGTCGCGGGCTAATTGGTCAATCGTCCATTCTAGCAAATCCAAGTCTAGTCCACGCCGCTTTGCTAGCTTCCGTGTACGCTTATACCTTGCAGTTGCGACAACATTATATATATGCGTGCATTCACTCATCATCGTCCTCCGCATCCAATGCGGCATTTAGCTCGGCTATGGTTTTATACGTCTTCGCTCCGTTTGCTACTGCAGCATGGCATTCTTCAAGTTCTGCCAGAAGCTCTGCCTCAAAGGCCTCTGTGTAGCCATTTGCTGTTAGAGTGCTTGAGCCAAGTTCAAAGGGGATTTTCCCCAACCTAAGTGTTTGCTTTGCAAAAAGATTAACTGCGGCAGAGAAGGTTAAGCCAATGTCATTAAACATTGCATCTGCTCTCTCTTTAATATCACGATCCAAACTTATCGTTACATTTATTGTGTCTGCCATTTTCGGCACCTCCTTTTGGGGATAATAACACAAAACCCCGCACATATCAATGATACGCACGGGGCTATCTCTACACCATCCACCGCTTAACCTTACCTGGCAGCGGCATGGCAGCTACGTCACTTTTCCTAAACCCTTTTATCAAACACATGAACGCAACATATGTCACAGCCCCTGCAACCAGTGCCGCCAGTGTGGCTACGGCGTTGCCCGTTACTTCGCCTACCAGCTCAACCACGATATAGCAGACCATGCCCATGCCTACAGCAGACACTATTGGCTTAGCAAACGCGGCTATAAATTCCGGAATTATCCCTGTGTGACGGTATAGAAAATACATATTCAACCCAGCGGCAATTACGTAGCACGCAATCGTGCTGTACACGGCTCCTAAAATATTTATTTCCGGCCGCGCTATCAGCACATGGTTTAGCCCGACCTTGACCACAACCCCAAAAAACGCAGCAACAATTGGCAACCGCACGTGGCCTATGCCCTGCAACGTACCTGTTAGCACGTGCACCATGGCCATAAACACAATGCTAATACTGCCTACGCGCATTAGCCAGCCAGCATCTGGCAGGTTTGGGAACAGTAATGTTAGTATCGGATCCGCCAGCACTGCCAGCCCCACCGCTGCGGGTATGCTAAGCATCATGGATATACGAAGAGCCATATCGGCTTTTTGTTTTACCGATGGTAAGTCCATGCGCGTACTTGAGTGGGTTATCTCTGGCAATACAGCGGCAGACAGTGCCACCGACAACGATATTGGCAGTGTGATTAACAGTAGAAACTGGCCGGTGTACTGGCCAAACAGTGCCTGGGCTTCTTCTAATGTGAAGTAGCCGCTGGCTAACATACGACTGAAGGCCATGCGCTGGTCGATTATATTTATACTGCTGAAAATTAACATACTAACAATCATTGGCAGTGCTGTTTGCAGGATGGTTTCTAGCTGCTGTGCGCTTGTTTCCTTTGGCGAGTGACGATCTTGGTACACACGACGGCGGATGCCAGGCGTGGCCACTCGATACACCGCAACCACAACCAGCAACCCTGCCACCGCGCCAATGCCTGTACCGATTGTACCCCCCGCAACGGAAGGCGCAATGTTTGCGGCGTCGAAAAATATATGCGCCAACCATAAAGTACAAATCACCTTAAACACCTGTTCCACAACTTGCGAAATTGCAGTTGGCATAGCGTTTTTCATACCCTGGAAATATCCGCGGTACACAGCCAACACCGCCACAAATACTAGGGTTGGGGCAAGTGTGCGAACTGGCATAGCCGCCCCTGGCACACCCATATAATTTGCAAAACTACCTGCCCCTATACCGACAACCAAGGCGGCAACCAAACCGCCAACTACCGCAAACGCCATTGCTGTTTTAAACATATTGTGAGCGTTGCGATACTGGCCTAATGCCACCCTGGCACTAACCAGCCGAGACACAACGGCGGGCAGCGCACCGCTAGAAAGCGCAATAGCAGTCGTGTAAATTGAATACGCGGCCACATAGTACGCGATGCCCGTTTCCAAAATCATGTTTTGGAAAGGAATGCGATACGCAAAACCAATTATGCGCACAAAAAGAGAAGCCGCGGCAAGTATCGCGGCTTGTTTTACGAAGGACGTTTCTTTTGTGCGCGGCGGCATTACAGGTATTTAGCGGCTGCCTTGTCCGCTATAACAATTACGTTGCGGTGCATTTGTAGTGCAGATGCAGGTACAGCTGGAGTTATTGGGCCCAGCAGTGCTTCGCGCATTATTTTTGCTTTGTTATCGCCGCTGGCTAGTAGCAGCAGAGTTTCTGCCATCATTATTGTTTGCATACCCATGCTAATTGCAGTGCGTGGCACTTCGTCGCTATTGTTAAAGAAGCGGGTGTTAACGTCTATTGTTTCTTGGGCAAGTGCAACGTGGGCGGTTTGCCCTGCAAAGGTGTCTGCCGGCTCGTTAAAACCTATGTGGCCATTTGTGCCAATGCCTAGTATCTGGAAGTGGATGCCGCCAGCGTCAAGTATCTGTTGCTCGTATCTCGCACTTTCAGCGTCTGGACAGGGTGCATCCCCCTTTGGAATGTGTCGCTTATCAAGCGCAACACCTGTAGCATCAAACAGCCTGTGCGCCATGTAGTAGAAATAGCTTTGGGGGTCGCTTTGTTTTAGGCCAACATACTCGTCTAAGTTAAAGGCGGTAATTTTTGATAAATCTACCTGGCCGGCTTTTGACATTGTGCACAGCTCTTCATACATACCTTCTGGTGTGCCACCTGTGGCAAAGCCGTAGTTGCCAGTTGGCTTTTTTGCAACTGCGCTGGCAAATAATTTTGCGCCAGCTATGCTTAGGGCGGCATAGTCTTCCACTACTGTTAGGTGAATGTTTTTTAGCATTTTTTATTAGTCTCCTTTTTTATTTCACTATAAATTTTACAAAAAAAGCATGGCCTTCGTGTTAATTGGCCATGCTGATTTTATTGGAATGTATTGCCTAGCAGGTCTTCTGCTACTTGCCTGTCCACATCTAGGGACAGGACAATTTCTGATAGTAGAATTTGCTTTGCGTTGGTCATCATCTTTTTTTCTGCTGTAGATAGGCCGCGTTCCCGTTCGCGGAAAAGCAAGCTGCGGTATACTACTGCTACTTGGGTTAGCTCTCCTGTTTTTATGCGCTCCATATTTTCCTTGTAGCGCAAGTTCCAGTTGTCGGGCATTTCTACAAGAAAGGTGGTAGCGGTGGCAAGTTGTGTAAGCACAGCATCTCTGGAAAGAACTGGACGTACGCCAAGTTCTTCCGCTTTGGCCACGGATATTTTTATAAGCAAATTGCCGATGGGGATGTTTAGTACATAATAATACAGCAGCTCGCCGTCGATTTCTTTTTGCTCGATATCTTCGATTACGCCTGCGCCGTATAGTGGGTATAGAATTTTGTCGCCGATATTGTACATAATTCTCCTCCATCTATTTACGTAGGGGCGCCGCCCCTACAACGCTTTCGCAAGCGTTGCCTACTATTGCAATTATACCACACTACTTCACACAGGTAAAACTTGCGTTGGTTTTTGTCTAGTGTTCGTGGGGCTTTGGCTCTTCCAACCCTGGTATGGTTAGGCCGTTTTTTTGTGCGTAGTCCCATAGTGCCGATTGTAGTGCTTCTTCCGCCAATACAGAGCAATGGGTTTTTACTGCGGGCAGGCCTTCCAGTGCTTCTGTTACTGCTTGGTTGGTAATGGTTAGTGCTTGAGCTATGGTTTTACCTTTTACCATTTCCGTTGCCATGCTGCTGGTGGCAACCGCCGCGCCGCAACCGAAGGTTTTGAACTTTGCGTCGGTTATTATGTCACCTTCGATTTTTAGATACACGCGCATAATGTCGCCACATTTGGCATTGCCTACGTTGCCTATGCCGCTGGCGTCTTCTATCTCGCCTACATTGCGCGGATTTACAAAGTGATCCATTACAGTTTTGCTGTATTCCATTTTATGCCTCTATTTCTTTAGGTTTTATTTTCGTAAATAATCGTCGTACAGTGGGGATATTTCTCGTAACTTTTGTACCGTTGGCACTAGGATGGCCATCAGCTTTTCTATATCGTCTTCGGTATTCTCGCGGCCTAGGGTAAAACGTAGTGCGCCGTTGGCCAACTCGTGACTTAACCCCATTGCCATTAGTACATGGGAAGGGTCAAGTGCGCCAGACGAACAGGCACTGCCCGTGGACGCATAGCAGTTGTGCATATCTAAATGCAACAGCAGCGACTCGCCTTCAATATATTCGAAAGACACATTTACATTACGTGCCAGGCGGTTGTCACCCGTTGCGCCGTTTAACCTTGTGTGTGGGATGGATAGTATCCGTTCGATTAGCTTGTCGCGCATTTTTGTAAGGCGAGCATTCTCCGATGGCATTGCTTGCAGTGCCGCTTCTAATGCCGCGCCCATGCCAACCAGGCCCATTGTGTTTTCTGTACCTGCCCGCTGGCTACGCTCCTGCGCGCCACCCCGTATCAGTGGGCTTATTGCTGTGCCCTTTTTTACATACAGCGCGCCTACGCCCTTTGGACCGTGGAATTTGTGGCCTGAAAGTGTGAGCATATCTACACCAAGTTCCTTTACATCCACAGGCATATTACCTACGGCCTGGACTGCATCTGTGTGCAGTGGGATTTTATGTTTGGTGGTTATGCTGCTGATTTCTGCCAGGGGCTGGATTGTGCCTACCTCGTTATTGGCCAGCATTATAGATACCAGGCTGGTGTTTGGCTGTATGGCGGAGGCTACGTCTTTTGGGTTTACCATGCCCTGGCTGTTAACAGGCAAATAGGTTATCTCGTGGCCAATTTTTTCCAAATGTTGGCAGAGGTGAAGCACACAGGGGTGTTCCACTTTGCTTGTAATAATATGGGACTTTTCACCTTTTAGCGTACCGAGTATTGCCCAGTTTGCGGCTTCTGTACCGCCACTTGTGAAAAATATCTCTGCCGGGGTTGCGTTTATGGCTTGGGCTGTTATGGTTCGTACATTATCAATGGCCTTGCGTACATCCCGCGCTGTGCTGTATACGCTGGATGGATTAGCAAAAACTTCGGATAGATAGGGGAGCATTGCGGCCCGTGCATTTGGGTGCAAGGGCGTTGTTGCGGCATTGTCCAGATATATCACAGGGTTGCTCCTTATTCATAAATTCTAAATGTAATGCGTTCAATAATCATATCTTCCATCGGGCGATTGTTCGCACCTTGGGGGGTGTTGGCTATTACGTCTACTACGTCTAGCCCGCTTATAACATGGGCGAATACAGGGTGAGGGCCTTGCGCGTTCCAAAACCAGTCTAGGTGAGGAGTGCCGCCATGCTCCATAAAGTGCTCGAGGCTTTCTACTGGGTGGATATCACTAATGTAAATACGTGTGCCGTCCGGTAAAATGCCAATGGGTTCGTCTTGATATTCCAATAACGCGGTAAACTCATTAACAAAATTGCTGTCTAAATGGTTATTTTGCACGATGTAGAACTGGCTACCAATTGTGCCCGGTCCTGCGTGTGCCATTGCAACCGCACCGCGGAAGTGGCGTAAGTTGTGGCTAATTTCTGTGCCAAATCTTCCGCCCCAAACACTTTCGCCACCTGTGCCTGTGCCAAGTGGACAGCCGCCCTGTATCATAAAGTTAGGTATAACACGGTGGAACACAAGGCCATCATAGTAGCCTGCACGAGCGTGGGTTTTAAAGTTGGCCACTGCAATTGGTGCTTCTTCTGGGAAAAAGCGTAGGGTGATGTCGCCCATGTTGGTGTGCAGTATGGCCAGTTCTTCACCTGGGGTTAGTGGGGAGAGTTGCAACATAACTGCTGGGCTTTGCAGCATATATGCTACCTGGCCTTGCAGTACTTGTAGGTTGTCTGGGTTATATAGGTCGTCTGGTGCGTTCCATTCGGCGTCGCGCCATTCTGGCATTGGGGGTACTTCTACTGTGGCCTGGTAATCTGGTGTGGGGTCTGTTGTTTCGGGGGCTGCGTCTGTGACTTCGGGTGCTGGCTCATCTGCCGGGGGGAGCTGTGCGACCGGGGTTTGGATTTCCTCATCCTCGGTACAGGCGGCTAGCGCGAAGATTAGTGTGGCTAGTAATAGGGCTAGTGCTATTTTTTTCATCTTGTATTCCTTCTTTCTGTTTTGTGGCATTGCAATGGCTTTATTATACAGCAATTTTCATCTTTTGGGAATGTTTAGTGGGTCTCAAATGTGGCATCTTCCAGAGCTTTTTGCAATAATGGCTCTAGTTGGTCAAAAATTTGGGCTTCTATTTTTTCTATCGCTTTGGTGCTGGGCTTGTTTTCTGGATGTTTGGCTACAAACAAGGTGCAGCAATCGTCATATGGTCGTACGGAAATTTCATATGTGCCAATTTGGTGGGCTATGTCTATTATCTCCTGTTTATCCATGATTGATAACGGGCGCAGCACAGTTTCACTTGCGGCAGAGTTTACAGCGGCCAGGCTGTGAATTGTTTGGCTGGCGACCTGGCCAATACTGTCCCCTGTTATTAGACACAGCGCATTCTCTTGACTGGCTAGGCGGCTGGCAATGTGCAGCATTGCGCGCTTTAGCATTATTGTTAATTTGTCTGGGCGGGATGCATCTTTTAAAAAGAGTTGCACCGCTGTGAATGGGACGATGCACAGCTTTACGCCCCCTGTAAACTTGCCCAGTTCGCGGGTTAGATCGCGTACTTTGTCTGCCGCGCGTTCGGAAACAAAGGGTGGCGAGTGGAAGTACACTGCTGTAATTTCTACCCCGCGCCGCGCCGCTAGGTAGCCTGCTACAGGACTATCAAAACCGCCGGAGAGCAACAATACTCCTTTTCCGCTACTGCCATAGGGCAGGCCGCCGCGTCCGGGCACTGCATCCAGATACATATATACGTGGTTGCGAATTTCTACCCACAGGTTGGCATCGGGGTTGTGCAAATCTACCGTAACACCTAGGTTGGCCATAAAAATTTCTTCGCCAATGGCGGCAGAAACTTGGCCAGACTCTAATGGGTAACGCTTGTCGCTGCGCTTGGTTGTGACTTTAAACGTCGTGCCCACCCCCTGATAGCACTTTTCGAAAAACTCTTTTGCGATGGGGCGCAGGTCGTTAATATCTGTTGCGGTTGTTTTTACTGCAAGGCAAAAAGCAGTAAGGCCGAAGATGTGCTGAATACGTGGAAGTATTGCGGCGGTGTCTATGTCCCCATGTGGGTTTTCCACTAAAAAACGGCCCTGCTCTCGCAAGACCTGAATATGGCCAGTGGCTATTTCTGGCTTTAGATTGTGGCGAATGGCATCTAGTAGTTTATGCTCGAAGTAGTCGCGATTGCCTTTGCGTAGTGCAATTTCGCCGTATTTTACAAGAATTACTTTTTTGGTTGTGTGCACTTTCATGTTCCTTTCAGTAGCTTCTTGAGTTCTGCTATTGTGTCTTCGATAATTTTTTTTGCTCTGTATGCTTCTTCCTGTGTGTTTAGATGGGAGAAACTTAGGCGAATAGCGGTTTCTGCTCGCTCTCGGGGGTAACCCATGGCCTCTAACGTTGTGTTAGTACCCTTGCGGCTGTGGCAGGCTGCGCCAGTGGAAACATACACACCTTTTTCTGCAAGGGCGTGAACTAAAATTTCTCCTTTTACACCTGTGCTAAGGTTTAAAATGTAGGGTGATGTTTGCGCAGATTGGTTGACGGTTGTACCGCAAACATTTTGCAGGATTTTTTTTATTTCTGTTACGTGGCTGTGATTGGTTTTGTTGTTTTTTTGCAACCAGTCCGCAGCATATGCCATATGCAAAATGCCTTGCAAATTTTCTGTGCCTGGGCGCAGCTTTTGCTCTTGGCCGCCACCGTGCATTAGTGGCACTAAACGTATGCCAGCCCGCACCATAAGCCCGCCCGCGCCTGATCCGCCATGTATTTTATGTCCAGTAAATGTGTAGATATCGGCGACGCGGGTTGGAATATTTTCCTTACAAAAACCCTGTGCGCCGTCTATAAAAATTACTGCTTTCGGGTGCTGTGATTTTATTTTTTGCAGGTCTGGGATGTCTCCTGTCTCGTGATGGACGTGGGAAACAGCGACAACTACAAGGCCTTGGTTTGTATCAATTGGTTGATAGTTTTCTTCTTGGAATTGAACAATTTTTACTTGCCCAAGGCCTTGCTCTTTTATGAATTTTAGTGGCTCTAGCACAGATGGATGCTCGTATGGCTGAGCCAGAAATGTAATCTTTTTTCTGCGGTTAGCATATGCCAAGCCTAGCAGGGCTATATTATTAGACTCTGTGCCACCAGATGTGAAGAACACTTCACTATGCTTACAGCAGAGGATATCTGCCAGAGTTTGGCGGGCTTCATGTAGTTTGCGTTCCGCCGCAAGGCCTAGTGAATGAGGTGATGACGGGTTGCCCCACACGTCCGTATCAAATGGCAATGGCCTAGTAGTTGCGGCGTTATCGAAATAAATTCCCATAGTTGGTTTCATTGCCCCTTCTATTCTTATGTTTCTAATAGACACATAAGCTGTGCGAGCATTGCAATTGCGGCGGTTTCTGTCCTTAGTATTCGAGGGCCTAATGATACGGTAGTTGCTCCAATTTCTTTAAGGGCTTCTACCTCTTCAGGGGCAAGTCCGCCTTCTGGGCCTATAAATATGTTTACACTGGTTGACGCTAGTGTTTGCACGGCGGAAGCCAGTGTTTGTGCGGTTTCTTGTTCATATGCTACCAAAGTTGGGTAACAATTTGCTACATTCGTTAACATTTCCTTAAAAAACATCCCTGTGTGAACGATTGGAATTGTTCCGCGCATACTTTGACCCGCCGCGGCCTCTGCTATCTTCTGATATCGAGATGTTTTTTTGTCATCCCATTTGCGCATGACTGTGCGCGAGGTGATAACAGGCACTATGGCCGCAGCACCTAGCTCTACACTTTTTTGAATTATAAGTTCTAGTTTATCGCTTTTGGGCATTGCCTGGAATATTGTTACCTTTGTGCGAGGCTCTGTGCCGCTGGGTTGGGTGCTTAACACATGGCATGATAACTGTGTTTTTGTAATTTCCGCGACTTGTGTCAGATAGTCGGTATTATTGCCATCGCAAAGCACTAGCCTGTCACCGACATTGGCACGCAAAACGCGTATTAAATGATGGGCGACTTCGCCTTCTAATGTTATGGTGCTTGGGTTTGCTGTGGTTGGCATGAAAAAATATTTAGGCATTTGCCAACACCCCAACAAGGCAGTGCCAGCCTTCCATTTCATCTTCGCTGACGATTGTTATGTTGGCTTGGCGGAATGCTGCCTTCACATCTTCCAGGCGGTCGGATATAATTCCTGATGCAATAAATCTACCGCCAGGCTTGCCAAACAGCGGTGCAAGGGGCGCAAGTGGAATTATTACATCTGCAACAATGTTGGCTACTACCAGATCATACCCTGTGCCTACTGCTTTGCGGGCGGCAGTGTCGGACAGAACATCGCCAGCCAACACTTGCAAGCGTGATACATCTATTGGGTTAAGTTCTGCATTTTTTTTAGTGGCTGCAATTGCCCCAGCAGGGTCTATGTCTATGGCGGTTACTTGGCTTGCTTGCAACAAAAGGGCTATAATCGACAAAATCCCACTGCCACAACCTATGTCCAGCACCTTTGCGCCCGACTCTATTGTGTTTTGCAATGCTAATGCGCACAACTTTGTTGTTTGATGCTGCCCTGTTCCAAAAGCCGTGCCAGGGTCTATAGTAAAAATCACTTCCCCCCGCTGGGGTTGGTACTGCACCCATTCGGGCACTACAACAACTCGGCCAATGTGTATTGGAACGAAGTGCTTTTTCCATTCGTGCAGCCAAGTTTCGTCGTTAGCTTTTTCCTGTCGCATGATTAGTGCGCCATATTCAGTAGATGCGCTTCTGGCGTTTTCTAAACTTGTAGCAATCTGCTGGATAAGGGTTGCCCCTGCGTTGTCGCTTGTTACATAAAAAATCACAAACGCGCTTGTGCTGTCGGGCACTAGCAGGGCTTCGTCTGCGTAGTCCCATGTGCGGGTACTGTCTGCAAAGTAGCGCGCTCGTTCTTCCGAGTCTACTATCTCTACTCCTGCAATACCGTGAGTTAGTAAAATGCCTGTAACTGCATCTACACCTGCGCTGGTTGTTTCTATGCTGCTTTTAATCCATTCCATAGCTTGTCCTCAATATTGATTATTGTATTTTCGGCGGTCGTTTTGGTGTAGTGCAATATTGGATATTGCATTGCGCCTTCCACAATTACCACCTTGTCCATTATACCATATAATGGCACAGCGCAACAGAGATGAAATTCAACTGGTAACCAAATCCAACCAGTTGAATTTCATTTTGCAATCACATAAAAATATGTTATAGTCTACTCCTACATATGACTCACCTGGGAGGCCACAACTTGATAAAAACCGAAAACCTTAACTTCCTCTACCCATCGGCAGAAGACGCCAACGACAACCAAAACGCACTAACTAACCTTAACATTACAGTAAAAAAGGGTGAGTTCGTTGCCATACTAGGGCATAACGGTTCTGGCAAATCAACTCTGGCAAAACACATAAACGCACTACTTACCCCCACAAGTGGAGCAATATATGTAAACGAGCTAGACACATCGGACAGTAAAAACATCTGGCCTATCCGCCAATCTATTGGCATGCTATTCCAAAATCCGGACAACCAAATTGTTGCAAGTATTGTGGAAGAAGACGTTGCATTTGGCCCGGAAAACCTTGGCGTGCCACCGCAAGAAATTCGGCAGCGAGTTGATGATGCCTTGGCTACAGTTGGCATGACAGAACACGCAGAGTCACCCCCCCACAATCTATCTGGCGGGCAAAAGCAACGGGTAGCCATTGCAGGCGTACTGGCAATGAAGCCCGACTGCATTGTTCTTGACGAGCCCACCGCCATGCTAGACCCCCAAGGCCGCAAAGAGGTAATAGGAACAGCCCTGCATCTAAACCAAGAATATGGCGTTACCGTAATTCTTATAACGCATTTTATGGAAGAAGCCGCCCTGGCACAAAGAGTAATTGTAATGCATGGCGGCCAAGTTGCAATGGATGACACGCCCCACAACGTATTTAGCCAGGTTACTAAAATGGAAAGTCTTGGCATTGGTGTGCCACAAATTACCGCCCTGGCGCACAAGCTGCAACCCTCTGCCAACCTTCCCATTACAGTGGACGAATTTGTACAGCAAATAAACATCCCTCAACCACAACAACCGCCCTCACGCTATGCTCCCTTACAAACCACCGCGCCAATTTTAGCACTGAAAGATGTATCGCACACATACAGCCCAGGCACACCCTTCGAAAAAAAAGCAATCGATGGTATAAATATTGATATTCACCTAGGTGAAATTATGGCAATTATTGGCCACACAGGTTCTGGCAAAAGCACGTTAATTCAACACCTTAATGGCCTATTAACGCCAACAGAAGGTTATGTTGAATTTTCAGGCAAAACAATAACCAAGGACGATCTGGTTAATCTCCGCCAACAAGTTGGATTAGTGTTCCAATACCCAGAGCATCAGTTATTTGAATCTACCGTCAGCAAAGATATTGCCTTTGGGCCAAAGCAACTGGGCCTTTCGGAAGAAGAAACAAATGACCGAGTGCGCCAAGCATTAGCAACCGTTGGCCTACCCGAAGCACTGATGGAGAAATCGCCATTTGAGCTATCAGGTGGGCAGAAGCGTCGCGTGGCAATTGCAGGCGTACTTGCCATGCACCCCCAGGTGCTAGTTTTGGACGAGCCCACCGCAGGCCTTGACCCTCAAGGGAAAAGAGAACTACAGCAGCAAATTCTTACAATGCACAAAGAGCTTGGCATAGCAGTGGTATTGATTTCGCACAGCATGGAGGACGTAGCTGCGCTAGCCCATAAAATTGTTGTTTTAAACCATGGACACATTGCGCACCATGGGATGTCACAAGAAATTTTTTCCAAAAACAGGGAGTTGATGGATATAGGGCTAGACACTCCAGAACTAACAAAATTATTCGCTCGCCTGCATGAAATAAACCCATCCATACCCAAGGGTGTATTTTCACTTGCCGACGCCATGCATGTACTAAATTGCGATTGTTTGGAGGGTGAAGCGTGAAAATAACAATAGGCCAACACTATCCTGCAAAGTCGGTTTTGCATAGTGCAGACCCACGCGTAAAACTAATGGGCACTTTCCTTCATATTACCGCGCTATTGTTTGCAAACAACTTTGCGGGCTACGCAGTGGCGGCAGTGTATGTAATTTTGCTGGTAAAACTCTCAAAGATACCAATTCCAATGATTTTGCGGGGGCTGCGCCCCATAATATTTATACTAACCTTTGCCATGCTAATAAACCTGTTTCTTGCACCAGGGGAAAATGTGCTAGTGCAATTCTGGTTTATACAAGTTACAATGGAAGGGATTTTAATGGCCATACAAATGGGTATGCGCCTGATATTGATAATTGTTGGCACGTCGCTACTTACATTAACGACAACGCCAATAAAACTAACCGATGGGCTGGAGGCACTACTTCGCCCGTTAAAAATGATAAAAGTGCCTGCACATGATATTGCCATGCTTATGACAATTGCATTACGGTTTATACCAACATTGGCAGATGAAATGGCAAAAATCATGAAAGCCCAGCGGGCAAGGGGCGCAAGTTTTGACCATGGTGGAATAATAAAGAGAGCGCGAGGAGTGCTGCCTATACTCGTACCGCTGTTTGTATCTGCATTCAAACGTGCAGATGAACTTGCAACAGCAATGGAAGCCAGATGCTACCGTGGCGACAGCGGAGATGTGAAGCGCACCAAAATGAAGGAAATGAAAATGACCCCCACGGACTGGGTGTCCGTAGGGGCCATAATACTATCATTTACGCTAATTGTTGCAACTCGCTGGATTTAATTATTTTCTGCAATGCCTATAACCAAACCTACGGTACGCAAACTCTCTGGGTTAGTTATATGTCGCGCCGCATACGCTTTGTTTAGGGACTCTAAAAATAGGGTCCCATTTTTTTGGTCTACACGCAACCTCTTACAAAAGGCCTCGCCTTCGTACACAAAAATGCCAACACTATCAATCTCTACCTTTGGCACAGCTTTTACAAATACAATGTCGCCATCACAAATTTTAGGTTCCATGCTTTCACCTTTTATTTTTACGCAAAAATCTGCCCGCTTGCTGATTGGAGTTGCCATAAAGCGCACTACCTCATAGTCTTCATCGCTATCATCGCTTAGATAGCTGCCCAGCCCGGCAGACGCACGCTGCTGAAACACATTAAGCACCACCCAGTCATCTTCAGGCTGGCTATCATGCTCATGCATTGGCTTAGCCAAAAATGCTGCGCGTTCATGCTCCTTTTGCAGAACAAGATCTACAACCTCGCGGCCATGAGTGTCTAAACTGCGATACAGATGAATATGCTCATGCTCTTCATCTGTAAGCACGGCAATTTCATCTGCTTTGCGGCGGTTATTGCTAACGCCCAGCAAATAGTCTAGGCTAACGCCAAAATGACCAGCCAGGATTTGCAACACCTCGGAATTTGGCTCTCTAAAGCCAGACTCGTAATTTGCATAGGTGCTGTAATTAAGGGGTAACTGGGCCACCAGATCCCTTTTGGAAAGTTTCAGCTCGCGCCGCAGGATTTTTAATCTTTCCGCTATCATAATAAACGCCCCTTTATATTTGTACTTTAATGCAATGGAAAAATTTCACCATTGTGCAATAAGTATAAAGCAAGTTATAAAGTTTTGCAATACCTCTGTACAAAAATACAATAATTACTCGAATCAAGTAATCGAAATTACAATCGTAAATATGGTGGTTTTTACATAGAAATAGCTTGACCTCGTACACACCTTGTGTAATAATACCAATGCACAAAATAATTACGAAGAACGTGGAGAGAATATATGTTTGTAAATATTGAAATTGAACGCTTGCGAAAAAAATTGACCAAGGCCGAAATGGCAGATGAACTTGGCATACACCAAAACACCCTTAGCGACTGGATTAGCCAGCGCACACCCATACCAGCCGATGGAATGCGGGCATTACTTAAGCTGTTCCAACATGCCAGCCTTGACTATCTTTTGAAGGGCAGATATGAACAATTAGGATTGCGCAAACCATAAAAATTCTAAATAGTCTACAAAAATTGGCGTAGAAAATAAATTTTGGCTACTTGCACAGTTATATTTCTACAAACCCATATACAATTGTCAACAATTTGCACAAAACTATTGACATTGTTTGCGATAGGGTTTATAGTGGTGTATACATAGTAGTAAATAAGAAATAAGGGTGATGCCCATATGCAATATCTATTCACAGCAGTCTTTACAAAAGATGAAGACAACTCATTACTAGTTAGTTTCCCAGACCTGCCCGGTTGTTATGCACACGGCCAAACAATGAAGGAAGCTGTAGACAACGCAGAGCATGTACTTAGCCTGTGTCTTTTTGACATGGAGCAGCAAGGGGTGGAAGTACCAAACGCTCGCTACCCGGCTGAAATCTTCACTCGTCAAAATGAGACAACCTCTGTAATTTTTGCAGACACAGATGGCTACCACCTGCGTTTTGCGCAAAGGACCGTAAAGTATGAAGTGTATGTTCCTGCATGGCTTGGCGAAGTAGCACAAAAGCAAGGACTTGACCTTTCTATTGCTGCGCAAAACGGCATAAAGCGGGAAATTGGAATGCCTTCGTACAACCCCAAAAAAGGTGTAGCTCCTGGCATATCTCCAGTGTTTACACCTGCGGCCGTACCAATACCAAACCCTATGGCACCATTAACGGAGCAAATACAGCCAGAGGTGCAAACACCTGTTGCCCCCGCACCACTGCCCCAGTCGCCGCCACCGGTATATATTCCGCCTGGCATGGCACAAAGTGCTGCGGCTACCATGGCGCAAGCACCAACGCCTACCCAAAGCGTGAATCCAAACATGGCTGCTACACCAGGCATGGCTAACCAAGCACCCGAAGCTATGCATACACAGCCAATGGGCATGACACCAACTGCAGCTATGCCACCACCAGCACCAGCGGAAGAATTTGTGCCAGAGGCTGCCGCCCCTGCACCAATTCCTGTTGTTCCACCCATGCCAGCACCTGATCCTAACCAGCCATTTGCCGCAAGCGTTGCAGCCCCATATCCCGACCCATCATTCCAAGACCCTGCATATCCAGCACCAGGGCCATACGACCCAAGTATGCCGCCACCCCAAAGACGCCCAGTGCGCCGCAAGAAAAAGAATAAAAGCGGCCTTGTGCTTGTTGGCGTTATGGCAGTTGCGATATTGTTTGCACTAGGGTTCTTGCTAGTAAGCAATGGTATGCTGGACAACCTATTAGGTCGTGATAACAATACCGCCCCACATCATTACGACTTTCAAAGGCCAGATCGACCAGCCGCAAACACAAATACAGAGGATACAGACAACTCAACATCTAATAGCGGCTACCAAAACAGCCCTAGCGATTACTCCCCTGCCGAACCAGACGATTATGACTACGGCTTTGGTGACGATTTCTACTATCCATGGGACTATAACGGAAACAACTCCGCCGATACCACAGGCCACGATGACCCTTATACAGATGATACTGGCGAACTAGACAATGGGCACAGCGACACAGAGGATACACCACCATACGGCCTAGAAGTGCCACGTGAACGAAACGAACACATAATAATGCTTAGTGAATATTTTGACAACCCCGATGTTATTGGTCGCCTAACAATCCCAGGCACAAATATAGACTGGGCCGTTACACAAACAGATAACAACGATTTCTATGTATCTCACAACGTACAGCGCGAACCAGCCAACTCTGGTTGGGTGTTCCTATGTCAAGGAGTAGACTTGCAGGATCAGCCGAGGATGAACTCTACTATTTACGGAAGTATGTACCACGGCGTTCTCCTATCCGAATTAAGCCGCTTTGCCGACCCAGACTTCTTTAACTCTGGCGTACAAATACATTTCCTAACCCTTTATGATCATCACGTATTCGAACCTTTCGCATTCTATACAGACAATGGAAACTTTGCATTTACCGATACAAACTATCGCAATTGGCCGGCATGGGTACAGAACTTTTCAACCCGCTGCCTACACCAAACAGGCCCAGCAGTTGACGGCGACGATAGAATCATTACACTTGTAGCCAGCAGCACCGATAGTGACTTGAGATATATCATACACGCAAGATTAGTAGAATAAAGGACAAAGCGCGCTTGCGCGCGCGTTTCGTGACAGACCAATTTCCTAGAGCAAAATAAAAAACACCCCGCACTCAATTGAGTGCGGGGTGTTTTTATCTCATAGTTATTCGCTTAAAGATTTTATTGCTTCTTGTAGATTAACGGCAGCACTTCTTTTTGGGGCTAGTTCTGCACGGTTGGGCTCTGACCCGTTCATGCCTCTTGCCCTTTGTACGCGTTCGCCCATTGTTAAATCGCCAGCACCTGCGGCAACAGCAGGCACAACCTGGTTATGTTGCAGCAATGACTCGTATGCAGGGTCACGTACATCTTGCGCCAATGTTCCTAGTGCAACAGATGGCTCGATTTCAAGAGTTTCTACCGCCGGGTCAGTTGCTAGATGTTGCAGCTTTTCCATATCCTGCGCAAAACCTTTTACAAAATTGTGGGTTTTTGCCATCTCTGCTGAAAGGGCTGCTTGTAGCTCTTTTATCTTTGCCTTTGCTGCAGCCAAATCAGACTTTAAAGATTCTGCCGGGGCAAGTTTTAACTCTTGTTGTAATTGTTCTATGCGTGATTCAAGACCTCTGGATTTTGTTTTTTCCTCGCCTAATTTTGTCATGAGAGAAGCATTTGGCGAAAAGTGGGGCTGGTCGTGGAAATTTTTTAACTCCGCCTGCAAACTTCTTATCTGCTCTTCCAGCACTTTGGCTTTTGCCTTCTCTTCATTTAATTTTACCGTTAGGGCTTCGCTTTGAGAATGTAGCGACTGGTCTTGGGCTGTCTTTAACTCGGCGAAGAGATTTTCTATACGTGCTTCATGTTTTGCAGACTTTTCTCGCTCTTCTGCTAGTGCTGCCTCTAGTTCTCTCATACGCACCAGATCTTTTTCGCTTTTGTTTGCGCGTGATTTTTCAGCCTCTAGTTCTGCTTCTAGGGCGTCTATACGCAGACTCTGGTCGGGAGAGGATTGGGCTTTTAGTTTGTGCGCCTCCAACTCTTGCTCTAATTGCTGTATCTTTGCGGCTTCATTAGTTAGGGCTTTAACACGAGTTTTTTCTGCTTCTAGTTCTGCTTCAAGTGTTGCAGATGCACTGACAGCCTGTTCATGCCTTTGTTTTTCTGCCGCTAGTAGGGCTTGTGTGGTTTGTAGCAAAGACTTTTCGGTTGCTAGGCTTTGCTCCAACACCAGCAACTGACCTTGGGTGGACGCTTGGCTTGCAGTTAAATTAGTAACAGTATCTTGTGACTTTGCGCGTTCGGTCACTAGTTCCGTTTGAAGACTTTGTAACCTAGCCTGTAGGCCACTTAGCTCCTGGACTTTTGCGCGTTCTGCCATTAGCTCTGTATGCAGATTGTGCAGCATTGCTTTTTCATTTGACAGGCTGATTTCTAGGCCTTCTGCTCTGGCTTGCGCATTTGCCAGATTGGCCGATTTGCTGCGCTCGATAGCCAGTTCGGCGGCAAGAGCACTGTTTTTTGTTTGTTCGTTCTCTAACTCGCGAACTTTTTCACGCTCGGTTTGTAACTCTACGCGGATGTTTTGCGTAAGTGCACGTTCATTGGCCAAATTGACAGCCAACTCTTGTGCGCGTTCCATTTCGACTTCTAGCTCTCTTACTTTGTTGCGTTCATATGCATATGCAGCTTCTAGTGCTTGCATTTTTTCTAGCTCGGCGGCTATACCTTGCATATTTGATATTTCCACTGCAAGTGCCCGTTCAAACTCCTGTGCACGTACTTGTTCCGCTGTTAATTCTTGTACCCTGGCTTGCTCTGCCATTAGAGCCATAGAAAGATTGCGTAGCTTATCCTGCTCGCCTGCCAAAATGTTTGACATTTCTAATTCTCGTGCCTTGTTGCCAGCGATTTCTTCTTCCAGCTGTTGTGCGCGAGTGCTTTCAGCCGCTAACTGCTGAGCACGGCTGCGTTCAGCTATTAGCTCTGCCTCTAGGGATTTTAATCTAGCGCGCTCCGCTGATAGCTCTGACTCTAGGGTCTGGAGCTTTACATGGTTTGAATCATACACTGGGGCGGCAACCGGCGCTGGGGCAGCCTGTGCCTGTGTAGCCTGAAGCGGCACAGAAGCAGGCATATATGGTGCTGGTTGACCATGATGAGCCTGTAACTGAGTTTGCCCCTGTGGTGTATTTTCCGACGTCTTAGAAAGTCTGGCACTTAACATACGTACCTGTTCCATTGCGTCATTGTATTTGTCTGTAAGATTTTGCAATTCGGCATCCTTTTTGGCTAACTCCTCGCCCAGTTGTTGCGCTTGTCCTGCGAGGTCGCCTATTTTAGTATCTTTACGGCCAATAAGTTCCTGCAATGAGTTAATTTTTTCATCTTTTTCATTGCTTTGGGCCAATAAAGTTTTTAGCATATCATGTACGTCGCTTAACTGGGAAGCGTTAACATCGCTTCCTGGGTCTTGCTTGTACTTTATTGCTGTAGTGGAGGTGCGGCCATATCCGTTTCTTGTGCCGCTTGTTAGCTGATATTTTTCGGCATAGGCATTGCGTACAATGCCTGCACCCTCTTCGGAAAGAATGATGGTGCCTTGGTTAGTTGTTTGAACTGCATCATCTACCCCAGCTAAAATAGAGCGCAGTGGTTCTTTTGTAATGCGATTGTATACGGCCTGCTTGCTTACACCAAGCTCTGCAGCCAGTTCACGAATGGTTATCATAATCACTCACCGACATCCAACCTAAACCCAAACCCCCAAACGGTGGAAACGGATACTTTACTGTTTGCTGCTACAAGTTTTTTGCGCAGCCTTTTAACGGTATCGTCGGTGGCTCTGGTTTCAACAATTTTGTCGTACCCCCAAATTTCGCGCAGTAGCTCCTCACGTGATACAGCTCGGTCTTTATGCTCGATAAGATAGGTTAACAAATTAAACTCGGAATGTGTGAGGTTTAGCCCTTGATTGCCGCAAGTGGCAGCAAACTTGCTTGGGCTAAGTACCAAATCAGCAAAAACAAGGTCGGTAGAAGTGGCTACCGGGGCGGCGGTCACCTGTGCCTGTGCAAGCAATGCAATATGGCTTGCCTTGTTTAGCAGCGATTTGATATGTACTGCTAAAATTGCAGGCTTAAAAGGCTTTTCCAAATAAATATCGCTGCCCAGGGTAATACCTGTAACATAATCGCTTTCGCCACCTTGAGAGGCCAGGATAATAATGGGCACATCCGAAATTTGCTTTAACAGGGCGCAAATAGTAAAACCACTGTTACCAGGCATAACAACATCAAGAATAACAAGATTGCTAGGGTTTTGTTTGAACTCCTCCAGCAACTTGTCGCCCGTTTCAAAGCTCTTTACTTGATAGCCCGCTTCGTGCAAGAAGTTTTCCAAATATAAACGCATTAGTTCATCATCGTCTGCTAAATAAATCAGCTTCTCTATGTCAACCACTCCTCTGCACGCCGATATGATACTATCTACAGCGTATTATACAGCATAGTTTATCACTCCTCCGCCATTCAGTCAACTGGTTTTGTACCATTATAGTGTAATTTTGTTGCAATTTATAGCAAAAAAAAACCAACCCACACAAATTTATGTGAATTGGAGTTAGTTGCCTCATATTTCCCTATTTTAGCATTAACAATTTTTGGCCTGGTGTTACTCGTGTTGTCGGGTCTAGCTCGTTTACGGCAATCAATTCATCAAGTGGTGAATTGTATTTTTTTGCTATCTTCCACAAGTTGTCGCCAGGCTGAACAATGTATACAGTCATGCTAGGTTGGTTGGCCAATGTATCTGGGTCTATGTCTGTAATTTCTACATCGCCTATAATATTGGCTTCTTCCTGCCTAACAACTTGGGTGGCGTATGTTAGTTGGAAGCGCACCTCTATCTCGCGTTTTGACAGCATATTAAACGCAGCGTGATCTATTGCAATATCAACATTGGCGGCCATGCCAGGCATTGCGCCCTTAGCCTCTATAACTTGTCGATAAGGTATTACGGTGCGATAGCTGGCAAGGGGCGTGGCGTCACTTTCCGCTACATATAAAATATCGGTGTTAATTGCGCCTTCGACAATAACCTTATCGTCTATTACCCGTGTTTCGTCCGTTACAACCTGGCCTTTTACACGGAAGATTTGCAGCATATCAGGCGCACCTTCCGCCAGTGCAACAACCTCCTTTACGGGTGCTTGGTTGTTGTTGATGCAAACATGCTGAGGGTAGCGCACTACAGTTTTACTGAAATTTAGCTGTTGGTTGATGCTATATGCATCTTCTAAAATAGAAACTGTTTCGGTACTATAAACCTTTAGCTGTACCCCTACAGAAACCTCGATATCCAGCACCCTATCTTCGCCGTCTTCATCTGCTCTGATAGTTATGTGTTGGTCTAAAACCTGTAGTGCAACATCTGTATACATATCCTCTGTTGCGCCTGGCACTTCAACCGGACCGTTGAAAGGCAGCTCTGTTTCAAATATTTCCAGCAAGCTGTCCTTTGCACCATCGGTATTTGCCGAATCGCCGCGATACAAAGCCGTAACAGACAGAACGCCGCCAAGGTTAACACGGCCAGACATAATGCGCACATCCCTGCTGGCAATGCTTGCCGTGGTTTGCAATACCTCGCGCAAGTTGGGCTTTGTAGCTGGTAGCACAACCTGATCCCGCACTTGGAAACGGTCAATCTTATGCTCTACCGTGCGGTTTACGTTTAGGCTGGCTTTTAGCAACTGGTTTTCTGGCACACCGGAAATATGGGTGACCATATCATGGGCACTTTTGTGCTCTGCGCTGGTTTGTAGGCTAATTACCGCCCGATAGTTTACTTTCCTATCGTTTACCACACGGTAGTCGATGTTAACAATTTCGGCCTTGGCGCGCACCCACATATCCTTTGTTACGCCTTCCAGATTTACAAAATCGTCCAAATTGCGTGTAAGCGAAATGGACTCTACCGTTTTGTTAAACTCTTTGGCAACGTATAGGACATTTATGTGCAAATGCCCAACGTAATTTACCCTGTCGGTACTGGCCTCTGTGCGGTCGATTACTAATCTTTCGTCCGTTTGCAGCAGCAGTGCCATGTCGGGCTTTATGTCAGGCACAATAATGTCGCCTTCCAACATTAGCTGCACCTCTTCGCTGCCAACTGCTTGGTCTAAAAAAACTTGGTCCTTTACAAGTTCTGCCATGGATAATCCTCCTGATATGTAAAAATAAAACCACCTGCATGATTGTATGCAGGTGGTTAATATAATATGTCAACTATATAATATGCTATGTTTTTACGAGTTGGTATGTGCGAAACGCACACACAAGTTGCTTGATTACGCTGGCAGTTCTTCGCAAAGGGTAATTTCTACTGTATTGGTTAATACATCTGTATAACTGAAGGACATATTGCGGGAAGTGCCCGATGCCTCGTTAAGTTTTACAGTAAAAATACTGGGATACACATTGCTTACGACACCTCTGCTTACGACAGATTTGTGACGACCTTTATTTGTTTCCAGCTGTACTGTGCTACCGATAATCCGTTCGATATCGCTACGCACATGAGACACGTCATTTCTGTTAAACAAGTGCTTCACCTCTTCTAATAGATTGGTTTTCCGTCTTGTTGCAAAACTCCCCCCTCCATTAAAAGATTTGTGTTGCGTTTATGAACCGCTGTAATATTTACTACCTCAATTCTTTCCTAATTATAACACAATTAACCCAAATACGCAAGGAATGTTATATTTCCAAAAGCGTCTATACTATAGATAGAAAGGGGTAGAATTTGGTCGAAAAAGGTGATTGGTACGTATATGTTGCCATGCCTGTTATATGGTGCGGCCTCTAGCGAACGGGTATGTTCCTGCATATGCACTTGCATACGATATTCGTTAACATCTGGATATACCCAAATTAACAATTGGCGGCCTTCCGCTGTGTCTAAAGAAACCTCTACCCTGCCGTTTACCCATTCCACATTGTAGCCAAGCTGCTGTGCAACCGTGCGCAGTGGTACCATTTTTAAGTTATATGCATGGTCGTTTGGAAGCAGTTGGTCGATACCGATACTGGCTGTTTGCATATGACTATACAATAACTCCAGTGGGAAAACGCCGCTAACAAGGGAAGAAAGCTGGAACTCGTCGAATAAGAAGGTGATACCATCTTCCGTTTTGAAAAACGCCTGCTGTTCCATGTTTATCGACTGGGTACGATAGAAAAATTCTGGAGAACGGCGGAGCTGTTCACGCAAAATACGTTCCGCCAGCGGTATTACGTCTATGTGAGAAACTTGACGCGCCGTAAGCAGTTCTCCCGTATGGGGGCAAAAATTGACGCTACGCACCAGTGTGTGGGAAATAAGGGATGAAATAGATGCCCTAATTAACACGCTAACGGTGCAGTCTGTATGCAAAATCTCATAATCGAAGGTTATGCTGCGTGCCCGCATACCGCGCGCGCCGCGTATTAGACCGTCTACCGTTTCAGTAATATGACTGTTTATCTGGCTGTAAAAACTACCTACAGATGGCAGAATATCGGGTACAGTACCATGTATGTTTAGCCCCATTTGCCTGTTTGGTAAATCGCGAGGGCCATGGATATCCGCCGCTTTTGCGGATATAGTAGATAGGGGAATAAAGACTATAACTAGCACTAATGCCAGTATAGAAGCCAACTTTGGCACGGACAAAAAATTCACCTGCTTCCCATACGTATTCCATTCTTGTATCATGCTAAGCGCATTTTCGAAGTGGAATTCGTACTAATATAAGTACTCTGTAATTTAACCATTTGCACGGTATTTTTGCAATTACAAAAGAGTTACATATTTTTTTGAAATCGCTTTGTAAAACAGGCCAAAAATGGAAATATGTGCTACTTGTCACGATTCCCAACCAGTTGAAAATTGTCAGGCCTTTGTGTTACACTTTAGTTACCGAAGGAGGTATCATATGTTTTGTACAAAATGCGGACATGTTATTAACCAAAATTCGCGCTTTTGCGAATCTTGCGGGGCCGAAAATTCCCCTAACCAGCAAGCTCAAGCACCCTACAGCACCCACCACCACAAAAGCGACTACATAGGTCGCTATAGAAGTGGTATATCGGTTATTGTGCTATCAATAATCACCTGCGGTATTTACGGCTATTACTGGCTGTACGTTACCATGGAAGATGTTAACTTTGCCCTGGGCGAAAGGCGCATAAACAGCGGCGCGCTACTGCTGGGCAGCATCCTATGTGCGCCAATTTTCATATGGGTTGCCTTGTACCAAATTGACAAGCATCTGTTCGTGCTTGCCAAGGAAGAAGGTATCTATTATAGCGAAAATTTTGTACTATGGATTATCCTTGGTATATTTACCGGCGTTGGTATGTTTATTGCTTATTACCAAGCGTCGGAAGGACTTAATGCCTTATGGGATAAACGCCGCGGTGTAACAAGCCGCTACCACCGTTAGATGAAAATATGGAAAAAGGCTCTGCTATGCGCTTTCGGGCTTGCGTTGTGGGGCCTTCTTTCTTGGGTTACGGGTACTATTTGTGGGTTTCAGGCTACTATTGGAGTGCCTTGCCCTGGCTGCGGGTCGTCTCGTGCGGCCATTGCGCTATTGAATGGAGATTTTGTCGGGGCTATGTACTGGCATCCGTTAATTATTCTATCTCTGGTGCTTTTGCCGGTGCTTGGGCTGCGCTATACAGTTTTTGCCGCAAAGCTGGTAAAAAAGGGCGAAACCGTACTGCTTGCGGCCATTGCTGCGGCATATGTTGGGGTATTTATTGTGCGTATGATAACGCGCTTTCCCCACAGTCCGCCCATGGTTATTTATGATAACGCGATTTATCTGCAATTGTTTAGATTTTTAAGGAGTCTAATTATGTAAAAATTAGCAAAAGGGCTAGGAAAAATTGTGGAAAAGTTGTATACTTCCTATACAAAACTATGTGAAATCGGAGATTAGAATGAAAAAGTTGATTTATATAGCGGATGACGACGCAATTACTTGTGGATTATTAGAACATATTCTAACAGAGGAAGGGTACGACACCGCCAGTTTTGAAACAGGCGACGCGCTGTATGAGGCTTTTTTGCAAACGCCATGTAATATAATTGTTATGGACGTGGCCATGCCAGGTAATGACGGCTTTATGATAGGCATAAAAATAAAGCAAGTTTCTGATATACCAATAATTATGCTAACTGGAATGCGTACCTCGGACGATGACTATGCCTTTGGCATTTCCCTGGGGTTTGACGCTTATTTCACCAAGCCAATAAACTCGGTAAAACTTATCGCTCATATACGCGCGCTGTCTATTAGGCAGGATTTGGCAAGCGCGACACTGCCGCCAGTTCATTCTGTACGCGATGAAAAAAATACAAACGAGCTATTACCCGATAACGCAATACCCACCGTTAACACAATAACCTATAGCGATATTGTCCTGCACCCAGACCGCTTTAGTGCCTACGCAAACAAAAAAGAATTACAGCTTACCAATATCGAGTTTAACTTGCTTAAAGCACTGCTGGTTAACCAAAACCGAGCTATTAGCAGGCTAGAGCTACTAGACATGGTGTGGGGCACTAATTCATATGTAGGGCCCCGCGCGGCAGATGATATAATTAAGAGGCTGCGGCGCAAACTAGGCAGCGTAAAAAGCAATGTTGAAATTGGAACAGTGTACGGATTTGGATTTAGACTTAGTGTATTACACTAATATAAAACTCAGGAGGTAACAAAATGGCAAAAATCACATTCATGGGCGCGGGTAGCACCGTTTTTGCCCGCAATGTGCTGGGCGACTGCATGGCAACCGCAGCACTGGCAGACAGCGAAATTTCGTTGTACGACATAGACGGACAGCGTCTAAAGGAAAGCGAAGTAATTATCAAGGCAATCAACGAGGGGTTGGGCGGCAAGGCAAAAATTTCGTCATATCTGGGTGTTGAGAACCGCAAGGCGGCTTTAAAAGGTGCGAACTTTGTAGTAAACGCTATACAGGTTGGCCTGTACGACCCATGCACCATAACCGACTTTAAAATACCCAACAAGTACGGCTTAAAACAAACTATTGCCGATACTTTGGGCATTGGCGGAATAATGCGTAGTTTGCGTACCATTCCTGTACTGGCAGATTTTGCCCGCGACATGGAAGAAGTATGCCCCGATGCATGGTTCTTAAACTACACAAACCCAATGAGCATCCTGTGCGGCTATATGCAACGCTACACAGCCGTTAACACAATCGGGCTATGCCACAGCGTACAAGGCTGCAGCCAAGACCTACTGCGCCCACTGGGAATGGAAGACGTAATGGAAGGCCGCAAGGAACTTATAGCCGGTATAAACCACATGGGCTGGCTACTAGACATTCGCGATAAAAACGGCAACGACCTGTACCCAGAAATACGCAAACGCGCAGCGGCCAAAAACGCAAGCGAAAAGCATTGGGACATGGTACGCTACGAGTACATCAAGCACATGGGCTACTACTGCACAGAATCCAGCGAACATAACGCTGAATACAACCCATGGTTTATCAAAAACGCGTATCCAGAACTTATCGAGCGTTTTAATATCCCACTGGACGAATACCCACGCCGCTGCATAGGCCAAATTGCAGCATGGAAAGAGGATTACGCCAGCCTGGCAGAGTCGTCAAAATCGCGGCCTCATAACCGTTCTGGTGAATATGCTTCCTATATAATGGAAGCCATGGTAACAGGACGCCCAACAAAAATAGGCGGCAACGTTATAAACAACGGCATTATCCCTAACCTACCAAACGAAGCCTGCGTTGAAGTACCATGCATGGTAGACAACTACAAAATTAACCCTTGTTACGTAGGACGCCTACCTGTACAACTAGCCGCAATGAACATGACCCACGTTAATGTGCATCTAGTAACAATTGAAGCAGCAGTTACCCTAAAAAAAGAACATGTATACCAAGCAGCCATGCTAGACCCACACACAGCCGCAGAGCTATCCATTGACGACATTGTAAAAATGGTGGATGAACTGATAGAAGAACACGGCGACTGGTTGCCTAAGTTTAAGTAAGGAGGCAAGTATGCTAAAAACAAACATTGATAAACTACCTATCGTGTCCGTATCGGGTCAGGTATGGCACGCAAAAGGCGGCGGCGCAGGACGCGTTACCGTAGATGGTGATGTGGTTTGGATAACCGGAACAGGCGGTATCGCATATAATGTAAAGATTGGCGATAATTGTATGGACTGGGTAGCCGACCATTTGGAGCCGGGCGTTACTACGCGCAACAAAAACGACGAGCATAATCAGTCGTATTCTATGTTATCTTGCATTGGCAACGAAGCTACAGTAAAAAGCGGCGATGCAAAAGGCAGCAAGGGCTTTGTAACAGGCAAACACGGCGGCTGCGAACATTTGATGATTCACTTTGCAGACGATGTACTGGAGAGACTTGACACAGACGACAAAATTACCGTAAAAGCCACTGGCCAAGGCATGGCACTTTTGGACTACCCAGACATTAAACTGCGCAACGTTTCGCCAGCATTATTGGAGAAAATGAATATTACCGAGTCAGAGGGTAAACTAAAAGTGGGCGTGGCAAAAATTGTACCTGCTGATATTATGGGCTCTGGCCTAGGCTCGGTAGGCACAGCTCGGGGCGATTACGATATCACCTGCTTCTGCGACGAGATGATTAAACAATACGGCCTGGCCGACCTACGCTTTGGCGATATTGTAGCTATCCAAAACGCAGATACCCGCTACGGCCGCAGCTATGTAACAGGCGCGTGCACTATTGGCGTTGTTATACATGGCAACTGTATTATTGCTGGCCACGGCCCTGGTGTAACAACCCTGCTAACCAGCAAACTGCCAAAAATCGAGCCATTTATCGACAAGGACGCGAATTTGGCAACGTATTTTTTGTAAACCCCTAGGAGGAAAAATGAAGAAAAAACTAGCAATTTTTCTGGCGTTAGTTATGGTGCTGGCTGTGTTGCCTGGCTTTAACCTAAACGCCAACACCACACCAGGCCAAGGCCATGTAGAGCAAGTTGCCATTGGCCAATACGGCCAGTGGGTAACAGTTAGGCTACAACTGCAACTACTACAAAGCGAAATAGACCGCCTAAATGCAGGCCAAGCGATACCCTTTGGTATTCGCTTAAACGACGCAACATTTTTGCATGGTACGGATACCCGCGAAATTCTCCCACCTGCAAATGCGGTTGCTGCCATACACACAGCAGGCCGTCCAGCCAATTTAATTCCTCACTCTGGCGCAGGTATCGACTGGTGGGAATGGCGCGGCACAAATGTGCAAGAGTCTAATTTGCAAGTAGTAGGTGCTTCTCCAGCAGCCTTTCAAGTACAGTCTCGCTGGGGCGGCCACCAAAACTCCAGCTATGAAGGCATAATTAGCGTACGTAACGACGCTGTTGCCGCCCGTAACGCAGCTGGTTTACCTACAGGTTTTAACACCGCTGCCCGCGCAGGTACTATCCCACCAATTGTTGCACAAGGCCACTTTGCACAAGCCAACTCAACCTGGGTAACAATCCCTGTTTCTGTAAGGCTAACTGGGCCAGAGGCTTCAATTACCGTGTACCGCGCTGGCGCAAACTTTGCAAGCGCGTTCGCAACCCCGGTTATTCCAACACACAACTTTTTTGCCCAAGCCACAGCAACGCTAACTGTTAGCGAACAGCAAAGCTACATTGTAGCAGGCACAGTAGCAACCGTAGCATTTAATGTAACAAGTACAGGCATACCAGCAGGCACATATAACGCATCCATTAGCAACTTGCCAACAGGTGTAGGCCCAGCTGTAGCCGCAGGCCAACAGTTTAGAGTTGTAATTGCACCAAACGGCACAGGCAGTTTCCAACTTATAGGCAGTGCAGCAAGCACAGTTGGCGTACGCAATAACCTGCGCCTTAGCCTGTATGCAGACGGCAACGTGTTTGTAACCAGCGGCCAGTTTACACTAACCATAGTGGCCACAGCCCCACAGCCAGAGCCGCCAGCACAACCAGAACCACCGGCGCAGCCAGAACCACCAGCACAACCAGAGCCACCAATTGGCCAATTAACCGTAATACGCCTTGTAATGGGTCAAACAGCCTATACAATAAACGGCCTTACAAGACATGCAGACGTTGCACCATTTATAGACGCCGCGCACAACCGCACAATGATACCCCTGCGCCTTGTAATAGAAGGCCTTGGTGCTACCGTGCGCAGTGATATTTCTGCAAACAACGCGGTATATATCTACAAAGGCGGCCAAACTATTAGGCTGGTAATTGGCGTGCAACTACCTGGTGGTATGGGAACTCCTGTTATTATAAGTGAGCGGACATTCGTACCCGCTAGATATGTATCAGAAATATTAGGTGCTACAGTGCGCAGTGATATTACTGCTAACCAAGCTGTTTATATTTATGCGAATTAAGTAATACGTGTACTACCATCGAAACCGACATTTGCCCTGCTGCTCCAAATTTACCCACGCGGGAAAACCACCCGCGCAGGTAAATAATCGCTGCAGTGCAAATGTCGGTTTCTTACATATATGTTAATCCCGCAGGACAAAGCGCGCTTGCGCGCGCGTTTCGTGCCAGACCAATTTCCTAGAGCATGAAAAAAGAGTTTGCCCCGCCATGTTAGAAGCGGCGGGACAAACTCTTTTTTTATTGGGTCATGGAATATAATAATATTACTCCACCCAGGTAACTTTCTCTTCCTCATACCTGCCGCGGGGGTTTGGGAACTCATCCTTCTCCCCTACAGCAATTAGGCAAAACGGTATTTCTTCATCTGCTGTGCCTAGTACTTCTGCTACGGCTTCCATTGTTACTTCCCTTGGGTAAACACCGCACCAACACGTACCAAGGCCAAGTGCTTCAGCCTGGATAAGAATGCTTTGGGTTGCCGCACCACAGTCCTGTGGGTAAAAGCCTTTTGGCAGGTCGTTTTGTACGCCTTCTTGGCTTTTTGGTAACGCCACAATGGCTATACATAACTGGGCAGTGCGCATCATACCCGCCCATGGATGAATTTCCGCAATTTTGTCCAGCATTTCCCGTTTGGTAATGGCTATAAAACGCCATGGACGAGTGTTGCAGGCGGAAGGGCTAAGCATTGCCGCTTCCAGCAGTGCGCGGGTTTGCTCCTTTGTTACGGGCTTGGATGTAAATTTGCGCGTGCTGCGCCTTGTGATAATACTCTCTAGTACCATGTTAGTTCCTCCTATTCTCGTACTTGCAGTAGTTCCATTGGTGCTTTTAAGCTAATTGCTACTGCGCCAATTGTTGTGCCTATTACTGCGCCAGCCAGATAAATGCCAACCAGTGTGGCCACAGTATATAATGGCACACCCATTATAAGTCCAATTACCGCACCGGGCAATATGCCAGCAAGGCATACGCCAAGCTGCTCCATAGACAGGTTAAAACGGGTCTTGTAGCGGGCTAACCCCAGCACCCATAGTATGGCAATATTTTTGGCATTTTGCAACATTAAAAGCAGGCTAAGGCCAAGAGCTATGGCGAATGCTAACCCTTTTGCAACGGGATACAGCATTTGCAGTAGCGAAAGGTTTTCTTCCAGCGGTGTAACTACCATGCGCAGCTCTGCGTCGTTTAGTTGCAGTGCCAGATTATTTTGGTCGAATTGGCGCATGGTCGAAAATAGATGGTTCATTTCATATTCAAATTCGTGCAGATACGATACCTTCTCCTGATATATGGCGAAGGATACGCTGGCCAGGGGAGGCACGCCGCCAGGTATGCCAGGCGCAATTACTAATCCCTGCCCAAATACATAGGCCGACCGCGGGTGGCCGCCTGAGTATGTGCCAATAATGCGGACGCGTATAGAGTTGGGAACCCATGGACTGCCCAGGTATGCGATGTCGCCCGGGGCTAGGCGTTGCTGTATTAAATAGCCGTCAATCCCTTCCTGATACGGGATAATGCCACGCCTGTATACTAGCAGGTCACGCTCCAGCAGTGACTCGTGCACAATTACGGGCACGGGGCTGCCGCTTGCAAAGTCGTTCGGCCCAAAGCCAGGCGCAAAGGTTAGCTCAAACTCGCCGCCTGTGCCTTCACCAAAGGCCATTGGCCGCTGGCTGGCGTATATAAAGCTATCCAGGCAGTTTATTATTTTGCCAAAGCCATTTATATGCGCCGGCGGTGGGAAGAACCTATCGCCAAGAAAGAAGCTGCGGTCCAGCTCCATATCTTCAGGCAGGGTAATGATGGGCAGCAGGTTTGGCGTAAAGTATGCTATGTGGTAAACGTTTTCGACAAAGCCACTGTTTTCCAGTGTACTAATTACCCCGATGGGGATTGTACCTGCGGTAAACATAGGGCCGTCTGCGCCTGTGTAAATATCCACTACTTCGCCTGTTATTGGAGTGGTGGCGTATAGCCGTTGTATTTCATTTTCTGTAAAGTCAATTGTTGCGTCCAGCCAGGATAGGGCTATTACAAATAGCAAGGCCATGCCAAGTATTAGCGCAGTTTTTACAGGGGCTCGTTGTATGTGGCGCATATGGTGGCGTAGCGCGCTTTTTAGCCTGCCGCCGTAGCTGAATAAAATCGGTTGTAACTTAAAAACATCGGATATTTTTATGCCTTTGGGTGGCGGTGCTTCCTTTTCTTTGGAAATTTTAACTGCGCCACCGCCGCCTTGAGCGGATTGCAACATCAGTATCATAGACTGCCCCGCAAAAAACCTTACGCCAACCAGCACGGCCAGCACCCAAACAAACAAAAGTACGGCGGTTAGGCCAACCAGGCCAACTATGCTAAATTGCAGCGGCGGGACAATGGCGGCAAGTTCTTCCTGCAAACGTAAGTTGTCCAGGAAGTTTACTGTGCGTGGGTCCAGTGCGGCGGCGGTGTCGTATGGTATGTCCAACTCCGCCAAGGTATCTAAACCAATGTCTGCTTGACCCAGCGCGAAAAACCACGCACCAACGCTTGCCGCAATTACAACAGGCAACCACAAAACCAACACAGGCATAGCCACCTGCCATGTGGCACTACGGTCGGAAACACCCATGGCACGCATTATTGCAAATTCCTTATAACGCTGGCGCAGATATACAAACACTGTAAGGGCCAGCACAACGGCAAGCACCGCCGTGAAAAGTGCAAGGTTAAGCCGTATTGCGTCGCGTATTGGCGTGACGGATAGCCAGAAATTTGTGGGGTCTGCACCGCTCCACTGTACCATAAAGCCCATGGCCTCTAGCCTGGCCTCGTAATTTACGGCAAAGGCCACCCTGTCACGGGGGCTGTTTAGCACAAAGTTGTACGCACCACTTACCATGTGGGCGTCAACTATGCCAAACCCTTCTGGGATAATGGAGGACGGCACAAAAACTTCTATATTACGGAAACTGGTGCGTATATGGGCCCAGCGTGGCAGGTTCCACGCGTCGGACACGTGGTATGTGCCTACAATTGTAACTTCAATTTGGGTTGTGGGGTAGCTACGCCAGTCGCCTGTGTAGTCTCGCGGAATATACACCCAGTACCCAGCAGGCATATTTGCCCAATGCCCCTCTGCCCCAACGGGAATATCCCTATGCAGTGGGTGATGTGGCGGCGGCAGTGGCGCACCGTTTTCGAATGTGCGCATATCACGCAGAGTAAGTGTTACCGTTTGGCCAAGCAACGCAGCCATTTGGCGAGGAACTACCATTACATAATTTTGCTGTTCGTAATCCTGATGTGTTATAAACCTGCCGCCCACGCGCTCTATAACGCCACTTTGCACCATGGGCAGTGCGGTCATATCCTTTGTGCCTTGTAGCATTAGCATATTTGTATTTTCTTGCAATATGCGCAGTTCGTTTTCCAGCGCGCGCCATACGTAGTTTAAAAGCTCTCGATCGGTGATGTCTACAAAGTACAAGCCCTCCATAATAGGGAAAATTTCCAATGTATTGCAAAATGCAGATTGGCGCGAAATGCGCATTAAATACCGACCACCAACGCGCAAATCGTTGGCCACGGAATTGCCATCTGCATCGGCAGGCAAATCTGCCATGTATCGCCGCCCTTGTAAAAACTGATTATGCCCCATTATAACGTCAAAAGGCCTAAACGAAACCCGCGTGGTATACATTCTGTCGCCACGAAGGCGAAGGCCGCGATGTATACGTTCGGTAAGCTCCATTATTACAAAGGAATCGAAGGGGTGCAGGCCTTTGTACTCGTACACGGGCTCGCCACGCATAAAAATATTGCCACCAACGGTACGGAAGCCACGCATAAAATTAGGCTGGTCTACCATTACGCCTTGGGTTATGCTGCGTCGGTCATGAAACTGGATAGTTGGTGAGTTTTGTAAAATACTTGCCGCTTCATACACATTATTCACCGACAGTGGGTCAATGGGAACTAATGAGCCCGTGGTACGGAAAAACTGCTCTATCCTATTTATCTCGCGGGAAAGGATTGAGTATTCCACCGCACGGGAAACAAAACCAAAGGTTGCCAGCCCAACCAGCAGTATAAAAAATATCATGCGTATTGGCTGACGGATTGCACCCAAAAAAGCCGCATTGGTTTGAGATTTTCTACGTTTTTGGTTTTGTAGCCTACCGATGTTCATAATATTGTGTATTTTTTGGAATTTGTGCTTTGACAGTAAAGCAATAGGGCGAATTAGTACGCCACCTTCTTGTAATGTAATTTCTACTTTGTCGCCGTCTTTTATATCCATGTGTTGGATTATGTCCTCGGGTATGTCTAACTTGCCTTTTACTTTAACCAGCATAATATCACTCCCACTTTATATGTAAAATTAAGGTAGTATACACTTTTTTGCAGAAAAAATCAACAAATAAAGCGCGTTTACGCGCGCGTTTCGTACAGACCAATTTTCTATCAACAAAAAAAAGCTCCGTCATTCCTGGCCAAGCCAGGAATGACGGAGCTTTTGTACATACGATTGATTTTCAACGTTACACGTCCAAATTTCTTACCTGAGTTGCATATTCCTGTATAAATTCGCGCCTTGGCTCTACTTTATCACCCATTAGTTGGGTAAAAATCAAATCTGCGCCAAGGGCGTCATCCATAGAAACACGCAACAGTATTCGCCGCTGTGGGTCCATTGTTGTGTCCCACAGTTGGTCGGCGTCCATTTCGCCCAGGCCTTTGTATCGTTGGATGGGTTTTATACCTTCGCGGCCTATTTCTGTCAAAATATCTTGCAGCTCGTTGTCGGAATAGGCATAGTATTCGTTACGGCCTTTTTCTACTTTGTACAGGGGCGGCTGGGCAATATACACAAACCCACCGCTAATTAGCTCTGGCATAAAGCGGTACATAAAGGTTAGCATTAACGTACGAATATGGCTTCCATCTACATCGGCGTCGGTCATGATTACAATTTTATGGTAGCGCAGTTTTGCAATGTCAAAATCTTCATGTATGCCTGTGCCGAAGGCAGTTATCATAGCTTTTATCTCTTCGTTGCTAAGAATTTTGTCTAAGCGGGCTTTTTCTACGTTCATTATTTTGCCCCGTAGTGGTAGTATCGCCTGGTTTTGCGGAGCACGGGCATTTTTAGCACTTCCCCCAGCGGAGTCACCCTCTACAAGAAACACTTCGCATAGCGCCGGATTTTTTTCGCTACAATCGGCAAGTTTACCTGGTAGGCGGCCGCCTTCTAATACGGATTTACGCTTTACTAGTTCACGGGCTTTTTTTGCCGCTTCCCTGGCACGGGCAGCCATTAGCGAGTTTTCAATTATTATACGCCCAACACCTGGATTTTCTTCCAGGAAATATGCAAGTTGCTCGTTTAAAACTTGCTCTACCGCAGTACGGGCTTCATCGTTGTTTAGTTTTACTTTTGTCTGGCTTTCGAATTGCGGGTCTTCTACTTTAATTGAAATTACTGCGGTTAGGCCTTCGCGCACGTCTTCGCCAGATAGGTTCTTGTCGTTGTCTTTTAGCAGTTTAAACTTGCGGCCATAGTCGTTTATTGTTTTGGTTGTGCCGCTGCGAAAGCCCGTTACATGGGTGCCGCCGTCTGTTGTATTGATATTGTTTACGAAGGCGTATGTGTTCTCTTGAAAACTGTCTGTATGTTGTAGCGAAATTTCTACCAAGATTTTATCGTGCATAGCTTCGCAATAAAAAATTGCGTCGGTTAGCACGGTTTTGTTTTTGTTTATATGGGCAACAAATTCCTTTATGCCGCCATCGTATTTGTATGAACGGGTACGCTGTGGGTCTGGTCGTTCGTCTATAAGGTCTATTCTTAGACTTTTGGTTAGAAAGGCTGTTTCCTGCAAACGTTGTTTTAGGGTATCGAAATTGTATTCCAGTACCTCGAACATTTCTGGGTCTGGCTTAAAATGTATCAGTGTGCCTTTTTCTGTTGTTTGGCCAATTACTGTTATATCGCTGGTTTTTTCGCCCCGCGAGAATTTAATTTCATGCACATTTTCGCCGTCAAAAACCTGTACGTGTAGCCATTCGCTTAGAGCATTTACAGCAGAAGCACCTACGCCGTGCAGGCCGCCACTAGTTTTGTAACCGCCGCTACCAAACTTACCACCTGCATGAAGGGTTGTGAAAATAACCTCTACTGCCGGCAGCCCTGTTTGCGCCTGTATACCCACTGGTATACCACGGCCGTTATCGCGCACGCTTATGCTATTATCTGTGTGTATTTTTACAGTAATAGTATCGCAAACGTCCATTAGTGCTTCATCCACCGCGTTATCTACTATTTCATAAACAAGGTGGTGCAACCCTTTTGCGCAAGTAGAACCTACATACATACCAGGCCGAAGGCGAACCGCCTCCAAGCCCTCCAGTACCTGTATACTTTCTGCTGAGTATTCTGACATTTTAGCTCCTGTCTATGTAGGGGCTTTGCCCCTACAACCACGCGGTATCATTTGATTTCGCCATTTACCATGCGAAGGATTTTTTGCTCTTTTATTTTTAGTACGTCTTCTAAACCTGTGCATGTTACTAGCGTTTGTATATCTTTTATTTGATCCAGCAAAAATTTTTGGCGACTGCCGTCTAGCTCCGATAGTACATCGTCTAGTAGCAAAATTGGTGTTTCTCCGGTGCTGGATTTAATTATCTCTATTTCTGCCAGTTTGGCGGACAATGCCGCTGTCCGTTGTTGGCCTTGGGAGCCAAAGTGCCTGGCAGAAATATTATTTATTGTGAAATTTATGTCATCTTTGTGTATGCCTTGCGTTGTTGTGCCCTGTGCTATGTCGCGGGTGTGGGATTTTGTTAGTACTTGTAGATAATCATGGGTTATGTTTGGCTCGTAGGTTAGCTGCAGGTTTTCTGTGCCTTGGGTTATGTTATTGTGGATTTGGTTGGCTATTAGATTTATTTTTTCTACAAAGTTTGTGCGGGATTTTGTTATTCGTTCGCCATAGCGGGCAAGCTGCTCGTCCCAGATAGATAGGCTGTCTTCCATAGTTTTGTCTTTGTACAGGGTTTTTAGTAGTGCGTTCCGCTGCTTTAATGCGCGGTGGTATTCCTTTAGGTCGGAATAATACACGGGGGAAAGCTGGCATATTTCCATATCCATAAAACGGCGGCGTTCCTGTGGGCCGGCTTTTATCAGCCGCAAGTCCTCTGGCGAAAACATAACAACCAGTAGTTGCCCGAACAAGTCCTTCATATGCCTGATAGACACTTGGTTTACGAACATGGCTTTTTTCGACTTATTTCCCAGTCGCTGTATATGAGCGTCCAGTGTCGCGCTGGTGTTTGTGCGATGCATTTCCAATTTAACATGAGCTTCGTTTTTGCCGAACTGTACCAGGTCACGGTCGGTTGCGCCTGGTTTTACACCACGGCCAAAGGCACAAAAATATACCGCTTCCAAAAAGCTGGTTTTACCCTGGGCGTTCATGCCATGCAAAATATTTATCCCAGGCGAAAGTTGCTGCCCTTCCACAGCTAGGTTACGAAAACCTGTGGCCGAAATATCGCTAACCCACATTTATGGGCGCAGCGGCACTATCAAATATTTATAACTTTCGTCCGTACCGCGGATGGTAGCAGGACTAAGTTGGGTATTGAATTTTAATATAATTTTTTCATCTTCCACAACACGCAGTGCGTCTATAAAATAGCGCGGGTTAAATGAAATGGTAAGCTCTTTGCCATCTGTTGTACATGGTATGCCATCTTCCATACGGTCGCCCCTGTCGTTTTGGGCACTTATTATCAGGTCGTTATCGGTTATTTCCATTTTTGTAGGTGGCATTTTAGTATCAACAGCAATTAAAGAAGCGCGCTCGAAGGCTTCCAGTAAATTCGCGCGGTTGGTTTCTACCATGGTGGTAAAGTCTTCGTTAAAAATTTGGTCGTATCTGATAAATTCCCCTTCCAATAAATTGGACACAAGGGTGAAACTACTAGTGGTAAAAATAACGCGCTTGTCGGTAATTGATATTTTAACATCTTCATTTTCGTCGGAAGAAAGCATACGGGCAAGCTCGCTAAGGGCTTTGCCGGGTACTACTACTTTGGCGTCTGGTGCATGGCCTTCCAGTGGCACAGCTTTGTATGAAATACGATACATATCAACCGTTACCATACGCATATTTCCGTCTTTAACCTCGATAAGCCCGCCAGTTAGGATGAGCTTGCTCTGGTCGGTTGAAACAGAAAAAATCGTTTGGCGAATCATATCCTTTAATATGTGTTCTTTAATAATATATGTGTTGGTGGAGTCATTTTCATTACTTTCATGCATGGTGGGATATTCGTCGCCAGGTTTTGCGGCCACATTAAGTTTTGTACGCCCGCTTTTAACCAGTACATTATTGTTTGTATCCGCTTCAAGGGAAACAAGTTCCCCTGGCATTTTGCGGATAATGTCGGAAAAAAGTTTTGCGTCTAATGCAATAGTACCCGGTAAATTTATGCTTGCATTTATTGGCGCAGTGTTAATGTTCATTTCTGTACTGCTGCCGCTGATAACCAAACCATCGTCCTGTTTGGCGGTAAGTAAAAAACATTCCAATATTGGAATTGCGGTACGTGGCGACACAGCACGGATTGCTAAACCCAGTGCGTCTTGCAGTTCTTGTTTGTTGGTAGTTAAAGAAATGGGCAAGGTAATTTCTCCTTTATATATATATCTATTTTATATAGTAGTGGTAGTAGTAGGGTCTGTGGATTTGTGGAAAAGCTGGTACAGGCCAAGCGTAGCAGGGGTTTGACCTGTTGGTAACAGTGTTAATTTGCTGTGGACAATGGGTATTGTTATAAACATTATCCACAATGGGTAAATGATGAATAAAATATTAACAATTTTTAATCTATTATAAACACTAGAATGTGGATAACTTGTCAAATCCCGAAACATAACTATCCACTAATCCGATGCTCCAAATCTTCTACCAATAAACGTATCTTTTCGTCTATTTCAACTTCATTAGCTATTTTTTCGCATGAATGAATTACGGTAGAGTGATCCCTGCCGCCAAAGAAGCGACCTATATCGGGCAATGACTTGTCCAAAATTTTTCGGCATAAGTACATAGCTATTTGACGTGGGAAGGCTATAGCCTGTGAACGTTTGCGGCCGTTAAGATCTTCTGTGGTTATTTTAAAATGGCTAGCTATTATTTCTTGGATATACTCCATTGTAACTTCTGGCTTTTCGGCGTTAATTAACTGGTCGCGAAGGGCGTGCTCGGCTAGCTCTAGTGTAATTGTTGCGTTGGATAGGGTAGCCCAGGCCATAACTTTGTTAAGAGCACCCTCTAGGTCGCGTATATTAGAAACTACGTTGCGGGTAATGAAATCCTTAACGTTTTGGGGTATATCTATTTTTTCTTTTTGTATTTTAGCCTCTAAAATGGCGGTGCGTGTCTCATAGTCGGGCATGGATACGTCTGCTATAAGGCCTGCCGTAAAGCGGGATGTAAGGCGTGCCTCCAGGCCTTTAAGCTCTTTTGGGGGCAGGTCGCTTGTAAGCACAATTTGCTTGTTAGCAGAATGGAGCTCGTTAAAGGTATGGAAAAGTTCTTCTTGGGTTTCTGGCTTACCAGCTAGGAACTGTACATCGTCTACCAGCAGAATATCGATATTACGGTACTTTTCCTTAAACATTGCGCCGCGCTCTACCCGTATAGCGTTAATAAATTCGTTTGTGAAGGTTTCGCTTGAGACATACATTACTTTAATATGAGGGTACAAATCGCGGGCGCGGTTGCCTATCGACTGCAAAAGATGCGTCTTGCCAAGGCCTACCCCGCCATATAGGAATAGCGGGTTATAATCGCAAGACTCTGGCGATTCGGCAACGGCACGGGCGGCGTTGTAGGCTAGTTCATTGCATTTTCCTTTAACGAATGTTTCGAAAATATAACGCTGGCGCAGGTTGGTGCTTTCGTATTCCTGTCCATTGTCTAGCGCGGGCGCATTTATTGGCCTGTTTAAATCTTCGGGCGAAACTATTTTTATTTCCAACTCGCTAATACCTGTTACGGTGCGTACACAGCGCGTTATTTCGGGTAAATAGCGTTTTTGTAGGGTAGGTTTGTTAAAATCCTTGCTGGTTTGCAAGGTAAGTACGCCTTTTGAGTAAAAATGGGGTGTAACGGTGGAAATAACTGTATCAAATATTACCTGTGTCATAACATTTTCTAATAAAGGCAGGGTTTTGTCCCACATTTCTTTTAAGTATTTGCCGTTTGCACCATCGGTCATGGATATTTCTCCTTTATTATAGGCGGTTATCCACACACTTTTCCACAAGGTGTTGATAACTATTGTATGTAGCCTAGATATTATACCAAAAGGGTTGTGGATAAGCAATGCGCTATACACAGGATATTAACAACAAATTCACAGCTTATTAACAGGTTTGTGTTGAAAATGCAGTATGGTAAAAAGCCCGAATTGCCCGAATATTCATTTTATTGTATACTTTGGACAAAATTATAACGGGAGGTAACACATGGCAGAGTTTAAATTATCCCAGGAGCTAGGCTATTTTGAAATGGGCGGCGTAGATGTAATGGCCTTTGACGACATTTATCCTGAAGGACACCAGTCTGGCGTAAGCATTATCATGTACGGCAAACGAATTGCTACAAATGGCGATATCCGCTTTGAGCAAACGCCAGGCCAATGGCAGCCGGTACCAAAGCAAGGGGAACGCAAGCTGGACACAAATGAAGGCACAATTACCACAAGTTTAAGTTTCCCAGATGAAAGCCGCCATCTAAAAGGCTTTAACCCAATGATTTACCCAAATTTCCGCTTTAACTACACAGTTACAACAAAGGCAGAGGGCGATGCTATTCGCGTTACAGTTGACCTGGACAAACCTGTGCCAGAAGAGTTTTTGGGCAAGCTAAACTTTAACCTAGAACTTTTTCCAGGCGAGTTATTTGGCAAACCCTGGCTGATGGATGATTACAGCGGCATATTCCCACACCAGCCAAATGGACCAACCATGGCGCAAAAGCCAAACTACTTACACACAGGAGATTTTTCGCAATCAGATGCGCGGGCGGATATTAAAGTATTATCTGGCGACAATACGGGCTACAACCCAATAATTGCCGACGATTTAATTGCCGCACCATATGCCGTTGGCAAAAAATTTGTGATACGCCCAGACGATGTGCATATGCGATGTTCAATTGAAAGCGTGACAGCACCAATAAAATTGTATGACGGCCGCATGAACCATAATAATGGCTGGATTACCCTGTGCAGCGAGATACCAGCAGGCGCAACAAAGGGTGCAATAGAGTGGATAATCTGCCCTAACAAGGTTGCGGACTGGCTGCATACACCTGTAGTACAGGCGTCACAAGTTGGATATCACCCAGCGCAGCCAAAGGTAGCTATAATTGAACTAGACAAACACGATACAACACGCTTGGACATAGAGCTGTACAAAATAACCGCAAATGGTCCTGTGTCGGTACTAAAAAAAGTGGGCACAGATTGGGGCCGCTTCCTGCGCTATAACTATGTGAAATTCGATTTTTCCGACATAAAAGAGGAAGGCTTGTACCAAGTGCAATACAGCGACAGTACATCATCTATTTTTAGAATAGCTAGTGACGTGTATGACCGTGGCGTTTGGCAGCCTGTGTTAGAGTATTTCCTACCTGTGCAAATGTGCCATATGCGCGTGAACGAGAAATACCGCGTTTGGCACGGACTATGCCACGATGATGATGCCATAATGGCGCCAATAAATTTCAACCATATTGATGGCTATGTGCAAGGGCCAAGCACTTTGACCAAATACCAACCTGGCGACGCTGTGCCTGGCCTAAACGTAGGCGGGTGGCACGACGCAGGGGATTTTGACCTTCGTGTGGAAAGCCAGGCAGGAGAGTTTTATATTTTGGCCATGGCATATGAGGCCTTTGACGTGGATTATGACGAGACTTTTATTTGCCAAGAGAAAAAACTGGTGGAAATACACCAGCCCGACGGTAAAAATGATATTTTACAGCAAGTTGAACATGGTGTGCTAAGCGTTGTGGCGGCGTATCGTGCCCTTGGCCGACTGTACCGAGGTATAATTTGCCGCGACTTACGCCAGTATGTACTGTTGGGCGACAGCTCTACCCTAACCGACAATATAATAGGAAGTAACGCCGACGGCATATGTGACGACCGCTGGGTATTTACCGAAGATAACCCGCCGCGGGAACTATCTACCGCTGCCCACCTAGCCGCCGCCGCAAGAGTGTTAAAAGGTTTTAACGACGAACTAGCTAGCCACGCGTTACAAGCAGCGGAAGAATTATTTGAAATAACAGATGGAAATGGCGACCGTGCCAAATCTCCAAAAATACACGCAGCAGTGGAGCTGTATCTAACCACCGGTGCAGATGTGTACAAGGACTTTTTGCTTGCCCAACAGGACTATATAGTAGAAAACATTGGCCAGGTAGGCTGGTTTGTAGCCAGGGCAGAGCAAAAAATGGCAAATGCCGATTTTACAGCTGCCATTCGCAAGGCACTACCAGGCCTGCATGAAAACTACGCAACACGCGCAGCAGAAACCCCATATGGCATACCATATCGCCCACATATATGGGGCGCAGGTTGGAATATCCAACAAATTGGGTACGAGTATTATTATTTACACACCGCTTACCCAGATATTTTTGGCCCGGAAATGATTTACGATGCACTTAACTTTATTTTAGGCTGTCACCCTGGCAGTAATACTACTTCGTTTGCTTCTGGTGTTGGTGCTGTTAATGCCCAGGTTGGATATGGCCTAAACCGTGCAGATTGGTCTAACATCCCTGGCGGTGTTGTGTCGGGTACTGCTCTTATAAGGCCCGACTTCCCAGAGCTTTTGGTGTTTCCATATCTGTGGCAGCAGGTGGAATACGTAATGGGTGGGGGCAGTTCCCACTATATGTTTTTGGTGCTAGCAGCACAGCAGGTTTTAAAGCAAGAAAGATAACACACAACGTGCGGCATACAATTGTCGCACTGTGCATTGACATCCCCTTTGTAAGAAAATACAATTTTTAGTATCATAGTACAAGGGGACGATTTCATGCGTAGTTTTATTATACTAATCGCTCTTTTCATTTTATTGCCAATAGCGGTATATGGCGCAGATGGAGTAGTTTCGATACAGGAACATGAAGTTGGCAATGGAGTGTGGGAGATTAGATTTTACGCCCAAAGCCCAGAAGGGTTTAATAGGCTTGGCGTAGTTTTTAGCGTGGATAACGCCCTAATTGAACCTTATATACCGACATCGCCTGTATTTTGGGGTGCCCAGCGGCCTTTTCGGCGATATATAGATGGCTGGAGCGAACTCGCCATGCCAAACACGACTATTTACCCTGGGCGCACGGTTTGGCGGACACAGTTTAATGCGCAAAGTGTACCTGCGGGCGATTCTCCCGTGCATGTGTTTTCGTTCTTTTTTAGGCTCCGTGAAAACGTGACCAATGCAGACATAGACATGAATACCATCCGTATAAAAGGTGCTGCTGACTATGCCATTTTAAACTATATTGGTGTGCCTGCTGGTATTAGCATTGCTGTTGGATCGTTTGCAAATACTACAAACTTGCATTGGGGTCATATCAGCGGTACAGACAGTTTACCAACAGTAGAGTTGGATTATATGGGTGCAGGTCGTTTGGCGCGCCCACAAGCTGTGCTTAACGACACAGTTTTAAGCTGGTGTGCTGTACCCCAGGCCGAGGAAACACATATATACGCAGACGACGAACGGATTATTACTATACAAATGCCCCAAACAAGCGTGTGCCTAACAACCTTAACAATTGCCAGCGGGTTACGAAATATAACTGTGGTGGCAGGCGCAATATCAGCAGACCTTGATAACTCTGTGCCCAGTGTGGGCGTTATGTTTTATGTGCCTGTTGTGTTTGATGGGCCAGAACTGGCCGATAGCTTTTCATATGATAGTGGCGAATTTAATGCTGGAGTCTTCCGTTTCGAAGATGGAGATTTGACTATTGCTATTACCAACATTGGCGATTTACCTGTGACCGACATGGCAATGACAGTTAGTGGTGCTGCCTTTGAAGTGGTTGCCACAGTGCCTGTAAGTTTAGCACCCTATGAAAGTTTTACGATTATAGTACGACCAATAGCAGGGCTTGGTTATGGAGTGCACGACGGCTTAATTACTATAAGCGGCTACGGTGTGGATAATATATATGTAGGATTACTAGTGGAAATTGAACCCGACCCACCGCCGTACCCATATCCACCGTCATACCCGTATCCACCGCCGTACCCGTATCCACCACCGTACCCGTATCCACCGCCATACCCGTACCCACCACCGTACCCCGAACCGCCAACCTACCCAGACCCACCACCATCCCCAGACTCTGCTCCCGATCCGAGTCCAGCCCCATCCCCACCCTCACAAATTTCTCCTTCACATTATTCCGCTGGGTATCCATCATCAATCATCACAAATATTCTCCAACACAGAAGACCAATAACTCAATATTCCCCTATAACTGAATGCACAGCACTTTACGACAAGCAACAATGGCTTCATCGTAGCATAAAACTCAAGTGGATATTAGCACTACAACGCGCAAAATAAACTTCCCACAAAAAAAATCCCGCTACCCTAAGAGATGATTTCTCCGGGCAGCGGGGTTTTTTGCATTTCAACTTAGAGGCTAATTTTAGAAGTTGACACAACTCAAAGTTGCAAAAATCAAAAATGTCTCCGTTGTTACAACTTATATTTTGTGTCATACTGTTCACACAAACGAGAGGGGAAAATCTATGACGGAATTAACTATAGGCGCAAATATTGCCGCCTTGCGCAAAGAAAAAGGCATTACCCAAGAAGGCCTGGCCAACATAGTAGGCCTTACAGCCCAGGCCGTTAGCAAATGGGAAAGTGGCGGTTCGCCGGACGCGGCACTGCTTCCCGTAATAGCCGATTATCTTGGGGTTAGTATAGACAGCTTATATGGCCGAAAAGGTGTAATAGACACCGCCAACTGCCATGTTATGTTGACCGATTATATATACTCCTTCCCGGAAAAAGAGCGGTTTAGCGAAGCGTTGGAGTTATTACACAGCACATTTTACACATTTTTTGACATGCCTCCAGAAGCCGGTGAAAATTTCGACCTATCTCATTTCCGCAAGATACTGGAGGAAGTGCGGCTTATGGGGGCTGCCCATTCGCAGATTATAACGGACTATGGCATATTAAAGGCCGGGCTTGACAAATTTCTGCCATATATCTTGTTAATGCCTGAACCAGAAGAGGGCTGGGGCGAGCGGTTGCCATTCCATGAAAAATACTGCGACATCTTTGCTCTTTTGGCAGATCCATGTACGCTACGTACGCTGTTCTTTCTTTGCGGCAGGGGAAACAAACATTTTACCCCTCGCTTACTGGAAAAAGAATTTGGGTTTGCAGCTGAAAAAGCAAACACTATCATGGAAAACTTGGCAAAATACAAGTTGATAAAATCTCGTGACCTGGAAATTGACGACGAAGTTATGACAATTTATGAATTTTTGCCCAACCCATCTTTTATACCACTTATGCTTTTTGCAAGTGAAATGCTGGACGCGCCCGCCACATTTTTGTTTGGCGCATATATAAGGGAAGAAAAGCCATTGCTTTACAAATTTAAGGAGGCCACACAATGAAAACAATTTTGAAAAAATCTGGTATAAGGTACAGGTATATATTACTGCCATATATCCTACTGGCGGCTATTACTGCCGCCGCCGCTGTGTACATGAACCTACTAAGCGGCCAAATGAGTGACGCCGCAGTGCGCGGTGATGTAGAGGCATTAACGCGTTTTGTGCTTCTTATAACCGGGGTACTGCTGCTGCGGGCTGTAACATCGGCGGTGTCAGCGGTTATTTTGGCCAAGTTTAACGCTGGCGCGGGCTTCAAATTGCGCTCGTTGTTTTTCAACCACTTTATGCGCGTGCCATTTGCGGAGCTTGAAAAAAGCACAAGCGGTGAGAATTTGTCGGTGTATTCTAATGATATTCCCCTTGCGCGTGGGTTTTATGCTTCGGCAAGCCTTGGGCTTGTGGCGGAGTTCTTCACACTGATTGCGGCACTTGGTTTTATGATTTTTATTTCGCCCCAGTTTACGGGAGTTTTAGTGCTGGCGGCTATTGGGATGCTGGTGGTACAGTTGTTGCTGTCGCTTCCTATACAGCGGTGGGGTGTGCGAATGTCGGAAGAGGAGGCGAAGTTTAACGCTGTGGTTAACGACAGTTTGCAAAATTTGTCGGTAGTGTCAGCTTATTCGCTGGAAGGCGTTGTGGAGAAGCGATATATGGACGCATATAATAAGTTTCTTAGCGTAGTCAAGTCCTTTGCCAAGGCTCTTGCACTTTCGGCAGGTACTATGATGGCAGTGCTTTTTAGCCCGCTGGTGGTAATTGTTGTGGTGCTTGCGCTAGCGACTATTGATGGAAACATGACGCTGATAGAGTTTATTGCGTTTTCGACCACGATAATGGCGTTGGCCGGCGGAATAATGGGTATGTCGCAAGGGGTAGCCGGGCTGGCGCGGCATTCTGCCGGGGCAATGCGGTTAAATGATGTGACTAAAACTGCGGATGGTACGGAAGACGGTGGGCTTCGTGTGCCTGTGACAACATCGGGTGCGGGGGCAATCTCCTTCACAAACGTGAGTTTTTCGTATACCGAAGACGGTGACACCAAAGCCCTTGACGACGTAACATTCACAATTCAACCCGGCAGTAAAGTTGCCATTGTAGGGGGCAGCGGCAGCGGAAAATCTACAATATTAAAACTTCTCTTAGGGCTTTACCAGCCAACAGCAGGCGAAATTTCCACAGGCGGGCAGGATATGGCCTACGTGCCCCAGGATTCCTTCTTATTCCCAAAAAGCATTGGCAAAAATATTTCGCTGGAAGACAACCCAGACCCAGCTCGACTGCGTAAGGCTTGCGAAGAAGCAGAAATATTCGACTTTATCGACTCTTTGCCTGATAAATTTGACGGCGTACTTACCGAGGCGGCGGAAAACGTAAGCGGCGGGCAACGCCAGCGCATTGCAATGGCGCGCGCTTTTTATAAAAATGCTGATGTAATTCTGTTCGACGAAGCCACAGCTTCCCTTGACCCTGCAACTGAAGCGGCGGTACTAAAAAGCCTAGACACCGCAGCAGCAGGCAAGACAGTAATAATAGTCGCCCACCGGGAAGCGGCAATTTCCCATTGCGACCACATAATAACCCTGGAAGGCGGTAAAATAGTATGAGTAAACTTTGGACCGGTAATAAAGCACGCTTGCGTGTGCGTTTCGTACAGTGCAATTTTTTTGAGCACAATAAGTATTTTTTCAAAATGTTCCGATACATGAAACCGTATGGCGTACGTTACGCAATTACCCAGTTTATATACAGTGCACAGGGTTTTGCGATGCCGTTTATACTTTCCATTTTTATTGGGAACATTATGGCGGCTGTTGTAACCGCAGACCGGGACGGTATTATGGCCGCGGGAATTACCCTTGGGATAATGTTGGCGGCGTTTTTGCTCACGCTGCTTGCGTGCATATTTGTAAATATTTTGCTAATTGCCATGGCCGACCGTGATATGCGGCAGGAATTGTTCCGCAAATTTATGCACACAGGGCTTGAAAATGCTGGCCACAGCGGCGAAGGAATTGCCACAATAAATACCGACGCGGAGCAGGCAAACAACCTTTTCTCTGGCCCGCTGATGATGTTTATGAGCAGTATTATTACAATTGCAGGCTCGACGGTTGTTATTTTTGCCATGGATTGGCGGCTTGGGCTGGCATCTTTAGCCGTAGGTATTATCAGCTTTATTTTGCAGAATTTTTTCACCAAGCCCCTGGCGGAAGTAGGCAAGGAGCAGTTAGAGGCCAATGCCGAGGCGGTTAAATCCGTCAGCAATGTTTTCTCTGGTGCTATGTCTATTCGGGCTTACAACATTCAGCCAGGGTTTTTAACTTTTGACCGTGAAAATAACCGTTTGCGCACTTTGGATATACGGCGCGGGCTTTTGGAAATGGGAATGAGCTTGTTCCGCACAATTGAAGGCTGGCTGACGCTGATGGTTGTGTTTGGTTTTGGCGGTTGGCTTGCGGCCACCGGGCGCATTGAGTTTTACACCATTGCGGCGGTGTTCGTACTGAGTTCTTCGCTATCTCACGCAATCGGGTCGCTAGGCAGCGCGTATGCAGGTTTGCAGCCAAATATTGCGGCGGCGAAGCGGGTGTTTGCGATATTGGAAAGGCCTACAAAAAAATCAACTGGTTCGTTTTACAAACCAGTTGAAAATTTTCACGGATATAATTTGCGAGTCGAAAACCTTTGTTTCAGGTACTTGGACGGTGTAGATGATACACTGAAAAACGTAAATTTGCAAATTGGCGAGAACAAAATGGTTGCGCTGGTTGGTGAGAGTGGAAGCGGAAAATCTACCTTGCTGCGCGCGGTAATGGGAATGTACCAGCGGGAAGACATGGGCATTGGCCTGGGTGGCGTGCAGCTTGGCCAATGCCCACCAGATGAATGGCGCAAAAATTTTGCCTATGTAGACCAAAGTGCGAAATTGTTTGACATGACCATTGCGGAGAATATTGCTATGGGACTGGGCGGCAACGTTACCCAAGATGAAATTGAGGCGGCCGCTAAACTAGCCATGGCGCATGATTTTATAGTCGAGCAGGAGGAAGGCTATAGCACGTCCTGCGGCGAAGGCGGCGGTTCGTTATCCGGTGGGCAGAAGCAGCGGATTGCCATAGCCCGCGCGCTGGTTAAAAAAGCACCAGTACTGCTTTTTGACGAGGCCACAAGTGCCCTGGATGCTGAAACCGAAGCGGGTATAATGGACACGATAAACAGCTTGCGCAATTCTCATACAATTTTGTACACCACGCATAATATGGCTAATGCGGCTTTTGCCGATACCATTGTTGTAATGGAAAATGGCGAGGTTGTGGAAATGGGCAGCCATGATGAGTTGATTAAGGCCGACGGGGTTTATGCACGGTTGTGTGGGTAAAAATTTTTGAGATAGGTATTATGAAAGTCACCGATATTACAGTTCGGTGACTTTTTTTTTGCGTTATGTTATAATTTTGGTAGAATGGAAGCCTACGGCAAAGGAGGTTTTGCAAATGACGGAATTGGTTTTAGATACAAGTGCCCTAAGTTCGTATTTAGCGAACACATTGCGTGCTAAAAAAGTTAAGGTGAGTGAAAAAAATCAAATCATAATCATTTCACCTGCCGATGATGTACCAGATAAACAATACAGTTGCCCCTTTCTTGGCATTGCTGCTGACAGTACGCTGACAGTTGATAAATTTATGGCATGGAAACGGGAAGAGAGAGACGCTGAATATGAAAAAGAGCTACATTCTTGATGCTTGTGCGCTAATTGCAGCAATAAAGCAAGAGACTGGTGCACTCGTTGTTGCGGAGCTGTATGAGAAGGCGGCAAATGGTGAAATAAACTTGATAATAAATAAAGTGAATTTACTAGAAGTTTATTACGGTTTTCGCCGCGAGCACGGGAAAGCGTACGCGGGAACTATTTTGCAAAGCGTGCTTAACTCGGCAGTTGAGGTCTCCGACATTAGCATAGACGTGTTAATAGAAGCAGGGCGATTAAAATCAGACTATAGACGTATGTCCCTTGCGGATGCAATTGCCTTAGCAGAAACACATACCCGCGATGGATATATAGTTACAGCTGACCACCATGAAATGGATGTGCTTGATAGCACAGGAGTGGTGAAATTTTTTTGGTTTAGGTAAGGAGGAATCAATGAAAACCCTATATCTAACTGACCTTGACGGCACGCTTCTCCGTTCCGACCAGCAACTTTCCGATTACACAACACGCACCATCAACAACCTAACCCAAAGTGGGGTGCATTTTTCATACGCCACCGCCCGTTCACAAGTAAGTGCCTCGAGAGTAACAGGCGGGCTGGCAACTCCGCTTCCCGTAATTTGCTACAACGGCGGTTTTATCTTTGACGGTAAAACGAAGGAAATTTTGCAGGCGCATTATTTCACACAAACGGAAATGGAATACTTAGTGCCACTATTGGCACAGCACGGCGTTTCGCCAATTGCATACGCATTTATAAACAGCAACGAACATTTCTCTTTTATAGAAGAAAACGCCGATGACGGAATGAAATTTTTCCTAAACAGCCGCGTGGGCGACCCGCGCCGCCGACCGGTGCAAAATACGGACGAGCTGTACCACGGAAACGTGTTTTACCTAACATGCATAAGCAATGTTGCGCAACTTAGTTTATTGCATGAAGTTATTACCGCAGACAAAAGGTTTTACACCGTGTACCACAAAGATATATATTCCGATGCAAGGTGGTGCGAAATTATGCCTGCGCAGGCAACAAAAGCCGCCGCCGCACTTCAATTAAAATCAATGCTTGGCTGTGAAAAGCTAGTTGTTTTCGGAGATGGCATAAACGACATCCCGTTATTTACTGTAGCGGACGAAAGCTACGCCATGGCAAACGCCGAGCCGGAGTTAAAAGAAATAGCCACCGCAGTAATCGACAGCAACGACAACGACGGTGTGGCAAAATGGATGGACAATAACGTACATTAACCTAAAGGGGTAGATAAAAATGGACAAATTACAAGCACTACGCAAAAAAATGCAAGACTGCGGTGTAGACGCCTACATTGTAAACACAGGAGACGCTCATGGCAGTAGCTGGACAGCAGGGCACTGGGGCGGTAAGGCATGGCTAACAGGCTTTACAGGCTCGGCGGGTACAATTGTTGTCACCCAGTCTGAGGGCACCTTATGGACAGATGGCCGCTACTTTATCCAAGCCGAACGCGAACTTGCGGGAACAGATGTTACCCTGCAAAAAATGGGCGTGCCCGGTGTGCCAAAATATCACGAATATATCAAGGAGAAGCTGGCAAACGGCGGCACAATTGGTTTCGACGGCGGCGCAATGACCTACACAAACCATACCGAACTTATGGAAAAACTGGGTGATGCATTCACCTACGAATTTTCCGATTTGCTGGGTGAAATATGGCAGGAGCGCCCACCAATGTCGTCCGCCCCTGCATTCGAGCATCCACCTCAATTCGCGGGGCTTTCCGCCGCAGACAAGCTGGCACAAGTGCGCGAAAAAATGGTAGCAAGCAATATCGACACCTACCTTGTAACAGGCTTGGAGGACTTTGCATGGCTACTTAACATACGCGGGCGCGACCTGCCTGGTACGCCTGTTGTGTACGGGTTTCTTCTTATTACAATGGACGCGGCCACGATATTTATCGACCGGGAGAAAATTAGCGACTTTGCAACCAAACTGACCGCCCAAGGTTTTACTATTGCAAACTATAGCGATTTAGCAAAGGCGTTGTCCGAACTGCCTGGCGGCAAAATTTTGTTTAACAGCAAGAAAACCAACACAAACTTGGCTCATGCCATACCCACAGAAATTGTTCGTGAAACAGAAACAGAAGACATTATTACAGACCTAAAAGCTCAAAAATCTGCCGTAGAGATTGCCAATATGCGCAACGCATATCTAAAAGAAAGCGCGGCACTTGTGCGGATTGTTAAATGGGTGGACGATAACATAAAAACAGGCAAAACTTTTACGGAAGATGATGTGTCAAATACACTGACCGACTTCCGCAAGGAATTGCCGGACTATATTTGCGATAGCTTCCCCGCCATTGCCGCCTACGCCGGTAACGGCGCACAGGCGCATTACCGCCATGTGGGCGCGGGCGATACCGTGCAAGCAGACGGCTTGCTGCTGCTTGACACAGGCGGCCAATACATGGACGGAACAACTGACACCACCCGCACCATGGCGGTTGGGCCGCTTACGGAAGAAATGAAGCGCGACTTTACCGCTGTGCTAAAAGGCCACATTGCGCTAAATCGCGCGGTTTTCCTAAAAGACACAACAGGTCATGCTCTGGATATGTTGGCGCGGCAGCCGGTGCTGGCTATTTTGGAAAACTACCGACACGGTACTGGGCATGGCATCGGGTATTGCCTAAGTGTGCATGAAGGCCCCCAAGGCGTGGCAAGCCGCCATACAGATGTTGTGCTTGTGCCAGGCATGGTAATTTCCAATGAGCCTGCTATTTATAAGGAAGGTAAATACGGCGTACGCACGGAAAACGCGCTGGTCGTAACGGAGCTGGCTACAAATAATAATGGCGAATTTTATCATTTCGAGAATTTGACGTTTTGCCCATATGATGTGCGGGCAATTGACCCCGCTATGCTAAGCCAGGATGAGAAGGACTATATAAACGCCTACCATGGGGAAGTGCAGGAGAAACTCGCCCCGCTGTTGACTGCGGAAGAAGCGGCGTGGTTGAAAGAGTATTGTACGACACTATAATATGGAAAACATTCGGCAATTCCTAGGCGCGGAAGTCGCCCGTCACATGGCGGCAATAACCCCTGCGCAATTTGCTAAGATAACGGAAATCCGCCTTCGCACGGGCAAGCCACTACTGATAAAACTACAAAACCGCGACTATTGCATTTCGCAAAATGGGCAATTTATAGCGTTTTCTCAAAACGCTAACGCCTACCATCCTGCCCCGGGGGATATTTCCGAAACAATGGAACGCATAAGCCGTCATTCCTTTTACGCATACGAAACAGAACTTGCAATGGGATATATAACTTTGCCCGGCGGACACCGTGTTGGTGTTGCCGGGCAAGTTGTGATGGAAAATGGTGCAGTAAAATCTTGGAAGCACATAAGTAGCATAAACATTCGGGTGGCGCATAGTATTATCGGTTGCGCCAACACTGTGCTGCCATACATAACACATGGCCAAAGCCTGTACCATACCATGATAATTTCTCCACCAGGCTGTGGTAAAACAACTTTGCTCCGCGATATAGTGCGCCAAATTTCCGATAGCGGCATGGCTGTAGGCCTGGTAGACGAACGGTCGGAAGTGGCAGGCTGTTTCCAAGGCATAGCACAAAACGACATTGGCCTAAGGACTGACGTAATAGACGGCTGTCCCAAGGCCATAGCCATGGTAATGCTACTACGCGCCATGGCACCAGACGTAATTGCCGTAGACGAACTAGGCGGCGAAGAAGACGCCCGCGCTGTGGACGCGGTGCTAAACGCTGGTGTGCGCCTGCTATGCACCGCCCACGGCAATAGTGTAGAAGACGCAAAAGAAAACCCCGCCCTAGCAAAAATGCTAAAGCGGGGGATTTTTCAACGTTTTATTGTGCTTACACCCGGCGGTAAAATAGCGGGTGTGTACAACGCGGAAGGAGAAATAGTGTGATAATTCGTTTAGCAATCCCTGCCGATGCCCAGGATATGGCCGAGGTAGGTATGCGCTCTTGGGAAGTGGCGTACAAAGATATCCTTCCCGCAGATTATATCCGCGAAAAAAATGCAACCCGCCCTGCGCAGTTTGAGAAAAGTATAACCTGGGAAAATGAAACTGCATATGTCATACAATTAGGCGGCAAAACAGTTGGGATAATGAGGCTTGACCGTGCTGCTGACGACGATTTGACTGACGATTACTACGAAGTGTATTACATCTACCTTCACCCAGACTATTTCCGCCAGGGTATAGGGGCGAAGGCTATGGATTTTGCGGTCGAAAAAGCTCGTGCGTTAGGGAAAAAATTTATTGCATTATGGGTGTTATCGGAAAATACAAACTCTGTAAAATTTTATGAAAAATGCGGATTTGTGCATGATGGTAGCTGTAAAATTCAGAAACGGGGTAGGGATGTGGAAATTATTCGGTTGGTGAAAATGCTGTGAAGGGTAGTAATAACGCTCACAATCAACGTAATACATTTATGTTATATTGACAATGTAAGTTAATCCGCATACAATATTAAATAAAAGGAGTTGAGTATATGTCAACAACGAGTATCACTGTTCGCATGGATGTAGAGCTAAAGAAACAGGCTGAAAGGTTATTTGATGATATGGGTTTAACTATGACAACGGCTATAACATTATTTACAAAAGCTGTAGTACGTCAAAATAAAATTCCATTTGAGATAGCCGCTGACCCATTTTACAGTGAGTCAAATATGATACGTCTACGAGAGTCTATAGCTAACTTAAACGCAGGCAAGGGTGTAGAGCGCGATTTGATAGAGGTCATAGACTAATGAAAAAAATTTGGGAAGACCGAGCGTGGGAAGAGTACACCTATTGGCAGAAGCAAGATAAAAAAACACTTAACAAAATCAATCAGCTATTAAAAGACATTGACCGCAACGGTTATAAGGGAATTGGAAAGCCAGAGGCTTTAAGTGGTGACTTGGCTGGGTTTTGGAGTAGGCGAATTGATGATGCAAACAGAATTGTTTATCGTATAAAAGATGGGAAAATAGAAATAGCTCAGTGCAAAGGGCATTATGACGATAAGTAAGAGCGCACCTATGTACCACCACGATAATGGTATGCGCGAATAATCTATATCAGGAGGCTTTCGCAATGAGTATATTTGATTATACCGAACTAAACAAACAGAAGAAACAAAAAGAAAAGCAACAAGCAGAAGTAACGGCAGCAGCACATAAAAAATCAGAATTGCTTGAACACAGGAAAAAAACGCTTATGTCCTTTATTGTCCAATGCTTAAAGGACTTTCCTGTTATGGCGAGAAAAATGAAACTCAAAACAAAAGAGATACGCACATCTGGCTTTTTATGGACAACTGTGAAAGAGGTTTGGGTTTTGAATGAGTATAATGGTAACATTGTCAATTCTGTAGGGCTGGATGGAGTGTATTATCGGCGTCCAAGCCGTTATGGCAGTTCAAATTATATTCCAATACAAGTAGAAACTATGGCTGAAAGGATATATCTTTTATTAGGTTTATATTCTGACGGCAGTAACTGTATAGAGCAAACGTTAGAGGAAGTTAAGATTTTTTTCAATAATGCCCTACTTGACCAACCACTTTCACGGCGGGAGGAATATGAATATTAGAGGTGTTTAGCAATAGATGGGCAAATCAAACTCATTATAATCACAGCACACATCCTATGAGCTGTGATGGGTGGAAATAACGCAGCTGACGCTTACACCATTCACTTATAACTTTAGCCACAATGCTGGGCGAACACCGAAGCCATCAGCGTCATTCACATCATGGCCATCCATGATTATTTCGCCCCTTTTGGCAAGTATACATACTGCATAAGCACCGTCGTGACCAGGCGAGCGTAACCACCAATGTATTGCTGTACCGTCTTCTGTAACGGCTACGCGTCTTTCGTTGAACTCGTCATTGAGAATCCACCCTTCGCTTTCATTCAAGACCCGCTCGCCATCTTTTGAGCCCCACCTCTTATTGCTTTCCAAGTCGCCGCTATCGCCAAAATACTGCAATACTTCACCAACACTCAACAGAAAAATATAATCCTCTGTAGGTTCGCCCCCATCAATATCATACCATTGATTTAGGGTATGCAGATTCTACCTTTCCCACAATTTCAATTGGTTTGCCAATAGCTTTTATAAACCACTCCAGTGATTTCTGCCTTTCCCTCTCCCTTTCTTCGGAAGATTGAGAAAGGTATTTAAGTGAATTTTCATCGCGGATTTTTCTAATATCGTCCATGGCCATACTGGTTTTCACCGTTACTCTCCCCTTTCTAAAAACATGGTGGGTGGCATTATACTCATTTCTTTAGATTCAAACATTCTTAATTTTTCAAGCATCTTGCCCTGTTTTGATTCAGGGCATCTTTCTATCTCATCAATGACTACTTGAGAAATGTATACATCATATTTATCATCAATAAAGTCTTGCCATAGTTCATTGGTTTCGTTCATTTTAGCTGGCGTATCTTCGGCAAAAAGATGACTTATTGTTGATGTATCAAGATATAGCTTTAACTTTCTCATTAAAGATACCCCCTTTCAAGTAATAAAGCTATTTTATCACGACATGAATATTTTTGATATACAACTTATTATGAATAGCGTTATTCCCGTCCTTCACAGCATACGTCCTATGCGCTGTGTCGGTTCTTATACCAAAAGCCCTTCCAACTCCCCAACAAGGCGTTCAAACACAGTAAGCGCGTCTCTAACAGGCTGTGGTGTACTCATGTCCACCCCGGCTTTTTTTAGTAGTTCAATAGAATAATCGCTGTCGCCAGCTTTTAGGAAGCCGATATAATCTTCCAGCGCACGCGGGTCGTCTGATTGCAAGCGTTTTGCAAAAGCCAATGCCGCCGAATAACCAGTCGCATATTGATATACATAAAACGATTCGTAAAAATGCGGTATCGTTGCCCAGCCCTGGCTACTGATTTCTTCGTATACGCGGTTAGAGCCGCCGTATTTTTTCACAAGGTCGCCCCACACTTGGTTTAGTGCCTCTAATGTTAGAGGTTCATCATCCTCCGCCATGGCGTGGACGGTTTTTTCAAATTCCGCAAAGTGAGTTTGGGAAAATATTGAGCCAATAAATTGGCCGATAAACTCGTCTAGCAGGTAAATACGCATTTTTGTGTCGGTGGTATTTTTCAGCAGATGCTCCATAAGAAGTGCCTCGTTTACGGTGGAGGCTATTTCTGCTGTAAATGTTGTTTCGTCTGCATATACAGAGGGTTGGTCTTGGCTGATATAGTGGTGGTGCATTGCGTGGCCAAGCTCGTGGGCTAGGGTGTTCATATCGTCAAATGTGTCTTCGTAATTCATTAAAATATACGGGTGCGCGCCGTATGTTGTCCAGCAATAGCCGCCACTGGTTTTGCCTTCATTTTCGTAAAGGTCTAGCCAGCCGGATTTTAGGCCGTTTTCTATCGTGTCCAGATACTCTTGCCCCAGTGGCGCTAGGCCTGCCATTATTTTTGAAACAGCTTCTTCATACGGGATTTTGCCGTCGCCTATATCTACCAGTGGTACGTACAGGTCGTATAGTTGAAATTCGTCTACGCCTAGGGCTTTTTTGCGAATGCCCCAGTATTTGTGCAGTACAGGCAGGTATTCATTTACCGCTTCAATTAGCTGGTCATATACGGCGTGGGGGATATTGCTCTCAAAAAGTTTTGCGGCTAGGGTGCTTTCGTAGTTGCGGGTTTCCGCAAAAAAGATATCTTTTTTTACAGATGCGCTGAATGTTGCGGCAATGGTATTTTTTTGCCTGTCGTAGCCAGCGTTCATTGCGTCATAAGAATCCTTGCGCACACGGCGGTCTTTTGACCTTTGGAACGTGCCGTATCTGCCATGAGTCAGTTCCACTTCCTCGCCGTTTTCGTCTGTTATGTTGCCGAATTTCATATCCACATCGTCTATCATGCGGAAGATACTGCTTGGTGCGTCGGCGATTTCTGCTACTTTTGCAAGCAGTGCTTCCGTTTCAGCAGAAAGGACATGAGCCTTTTCGCGGATAAGGTTTTTTAGGTGATGCTCGTAAAGCTCCAGCCCTGGCGTGTTGGCGATAAAGCCTAGGATTGTGCTCTCGTCGTGCTGTAAAATTTCCGGGGCAATAAATGCAATTGCTTCTTCAAAATCTGCATACACGCCTTCGCTGGTGTCTGCCATGCCCACAGATTCGGACACGGTTGCGTCTTCGTCCTTTTTTAGGTGGGCGTACATATACACTTTGCCGGCAATTACGTTTGCTTCGCCGCGTTTGCGCAGGCAGGTTAGAATTGCTTCGCCTGTAGTTAGTGTGCCTTTTAGGCTTTCAAAATCTGCGGTTGCCTGCTTTACTGTTTCTATGGCTTTGCGCCAGTCGTCTGTTGTTGCGAAAATATTTTCCAGTTTCCATTTGTATTGTGCTGGTATTTCGCTGCGTTTTTTCTGTTTCATGTGAAACCTCCTTGTGGTGTTATGTGCTAAGTATAGCATTGCCATTGCAAGAAGAGTTGATAAACTTCGATTATAACCGAAGTTTATTTTGTATTTTTCCATCATTTTTGCACACACTACATATATGAAAAAAACACATTTAATTATCGGTATAATCGTAGGCTTTATAAACGGCCTATTTGGCGCGGGTGGCGGCTCGCTGTTAGTGCCTGCCCTAGCAAAATTTGCAAAATATGAAACACATAAGGCCCACGCCACAACAGTTGCGGTTATTCTTCCGCTGTCTGTAGTTAGCGCGCTGGTGTATATCTGGGGCGTGGATGTAGACTGGTGGGCGGTGCTATGGGTGTCTGCTGGTGGTGTTTGCGGCGGGCATGTGGGCGCGAAACTACTATCGCGCATTGCGGGCATGTGGCTGAATATACTGTTTGGCCTGTTCCTTGCCGCGGGCGCAATTAGGATGTTGACATTATGATTTGGCTAATACTAATCGGCTTTGCCGCGGGCATAATAAGCGGCATGGGCATTGGCGGCGGCGCAATTCTTATCCCTGCGCTAACTATTTTATTCGCCATGCCCCAGCAAAACGCCCAGCACATTAACCTGCTGTACTTCATCCCCACCGCGCTTTTTGCCGTGCGAGTTCACGCAAAAAGCGGCAATATCGAAAAGCGTGGCCTGTTCCCCTTAATTTTATGGGGGCTGGTTGGCGCACTGCCAGGCGCGCTTATTGCAGTAAAAATTAACGCGAATTACCTGCGCAAAGGTTTTGCGGTGTTTCTACTGGTCATGGCGGTTTACGAAATGCATAAGGGATATAAAAAATGGAAGAGCAAGGACACAGACACAAAAATATAAAGGAGGACAAAAATGGAAGCAACGAATTTCGAGACATATAAAATAATGTTCCGCCATGCGGATACGGACACAAAAATAAAAATGTATGTAGAGGCCGAAGGCCTTACCCAAGCCCAATACAAGGAACTTTTGCGAATGTTTCCCCTAAGTGATTTAGACAAACTGGAGAGCGCGCTTGGATAAAACATGATATACTGTGCGTATATTACTCCGCACGCAAACAGCAAGAAAGTCGCACATAATTTTTCACGCACCTGCTTTGCCACAAGAACCTTGCGTACTTCTAGTACGCCGCGGTTATTGCGGCTGCGCATCTGCGCGGAAA
>Ga0123355_10000228_pt1 | contig 71237 bp, 86 predicted proteins | sample TergutEmb28metaG_3_FD_89872 | JGI IMG/M metagenome (GOLD analysis project Ga0123355, IMG submission 89872) | Embiratermes neotenicus P1 segment gut microbial communities from Petit-Saut dam, French Guiana - Emb289 P1 | ecosystem: Host-associated > Arthropoda: Insects > Digestive system > Gut ...
GCAGAAAAATTCGGATTAGGTGTTAGCTCAAAGGTTTCCGCGTCTGGTCCTGACTCTGGACACGGCGCGGGATTCTCATTTGATTTTGCTAAGCCTGGCGTCCAAGACACAGACGCTATGGACCGCATGGCCGAATACATAATGAATAACCCTGAAATCCGTAAGCGCACAACACAATTGATCTATAAGTCAGCAAAGACTGGAAAGAAATACGGAATTGCTGGTGGCGAAGACGTTTCGGCAGAGGGTTATTACGATGAAGCCACCTACAATATGCACAAAGACCACCTCCACTATTCCGCTGCTGTAGCGCTTTTCGGTGAAAACGCTTCGGAAGATGCCGAAGCGTTAGCGAAAAAGAAAGAAAGGGAAAAGCAAGCCGAAGCGGAAAAGGCAAAGGCACAGCACAAGAAAGAAGAGGAAGACAAGGCAAATAGTGATAAAGAAGAACAAAGAATAGAGGATAAAAAGGATGGAGATAAAGACACAAAGGATAAAGACGATCAAAGAATAGAGGACAAAGCCGAAGCAGATAAAGATACAAAGGATAAAGAAGATAAAGCATTAGCTGACAAAGAAAAGGACAAAAATAAAGACAAAGACAAAGACAAGGACAAAGACAAGGACAAGGATAAGGATAAAGGAAAGGACAAAGAGCCGGAACCTGTTGCGGTAGATGACAATTCGATAGAAGACGCAGCGGAAACTCTTTCTGATGAAACGGATTTGACAGAATCCGCAGGGGATGCCGCAGAAGAGTTTTCCGATAATGTTGATATTGAAGACAAAGCCGAAGATGCCGCAGAGGAATTTTCCGATAATGTCGATATAGAGGATAAGGGCGAAGACGCAGCAGATGCGTTGTCTGATAACGTAGATATTGAAGATAAAGGTAAGGACGCTGGCCAGACACTAGGGGAATCTGCCGAAGAGCCTTTGAAAGAAGGAGCGAAAAAGGCAGGAGAGGAATTCGGTAAAGCTGCTTCTGATTCTTTACAAGGCGCGTATTTCGCCGTTCCGCAAGGTACAACTGCCGAAACTCCAAGTGACACAACACCTTCCGCGCCGACAAAGCCAGCGCCGACATTAGACGAAATCGCGGAAATAGCGAAACGCTTTGGGCTAGAAGAGACTTCAAGAGGGAGACCTGGCGATCCTGGTCTTCACGGAGCAGGCCGCGCAATAGACCTCGCAGCGCCAATGACCGAAGAAGGCAAACGAAAGATGCAAGAGTTTGCCGAATTCATGGAAAAGGAATATGGGCATACTCTAGAAGAATTGATACATGATGCACAAGGCTTTACGGGTAATATCAAGAGGGGCGAAAATGTAGGCAAATTCGGTGACTATTACACCGAAGCTCAAGCGGGAGCGCATCATCACCACGTTCACATTGGAATTCCAGAGGCAGGAACTTCCTTCCAAAAGCCTTCTCCCACAGTACAAACCGTATCCAGTAAGCCACCTGAAAAGCCTGAAGAGCCAACGGAATCCGACGCCGATAAAGCGGAAGCAGAAAGAAAAGAAGAGGAAGCACGGAAGGCTAAGGAGGAAGCCGATAAAGCGGAAGCAGAACGAAAAGAAGAGGAAAGAAAGAGAGAAGAGGAACGAAAAGAAGAGGAAACAAATAGAGCACAAGAGCAAGCCGAAAGTGCGAAGGAAGACGCCGAAAGGGAAGAGGACAGAGCAGAAGACAAAGAAGAGGAAGCACATAAAGCACAAGAGCAAGCGGAAAAGGATAAAGCCGAAGCCGAAAAGAAAGAGGCAGAAAGAAAAGAGGAAGAGGCCAAAAAGGAACAGGAAAAAGCAGAGCAAGCGAAAAAGGACGCAGAAGCGGAACAGCAAGCGGCGCAACAGGTTTCACCTCCACCAGAGCCTCCGCCTGCTGAAGTTCCACCTCCACCTCCTGAAGCTGTAGAACCTCCGCCTGAATTAAGTGATGCCGACAAAGAGAGAATAGAAAGGGAAAAGGAAGAGGCCGCGCGCAAAGAAGAGGAAGCGCGGAAAGCGCAAGAGGAAGCGGACAGGCATAAAGCGGACGCGGATAAAGACAACCTAGAAGCTGAAAGAGAAAGAATAGCGCGCGAAAAGGAAGAGGCAGAAAAAGCAAAGAAGGAAGCGGAAGAGGCCAAGAAAGAAGCCGAAAAAGCAAAAGAGGAAGCAGAAAAAGCAAAGAAAGACGCCGAACAAGCACAGGAGCCAGGAAAACCGGAGCCACCTAAACCGGAGCCTGAAAAGCCTGCTCCCCCAACAACTTTCATTCCTCCGCCAGAGGCACCACCTGCGCCTCCGCCTGCTGCTGAGCCTCCGCCTGTGCCGACACCAGAGAGGCCACCTGAGCCGCACGCAGCGCCACCAGCAGCGCCACCTCCGCCACCTGTACCGGCTCAGCCAGAAGTGCCGCCAGCGGCTCAGCCAGAGGCCGCGAATGTGCCTGTGCCGCAACCGATTTCGCCAGAGGAAGTTGCCGAAGCGACCAAGCCAGCAATAGATGCCGCAAAGAATGCTGGCGAGAATTTCGCGAAAGGCTTTGCAGATGGCATCATTTCGGGCGTTCATTATGTACGGCAGGCCGCAATTCAAGCGGCAGAGGCAGCAGCGGGAGCATTGCCCGGATCGCCTGCTAAATATGGACCTTTGAGTGGTGAAGGATATACGCTTTATCGCGGAAAGAAATTCACCTCTGCATTTGCAGAAGGAATTGCGGCCAATGTTGGCGAAGTCAAATCAAATGCGGTTTCTGTTGCGCATGGCGCGGCAAAACCTATGTCCGACAGGTTTACTCAATTTATCGAAGACATGAATGAGATGTCTTCCTTTGGAAGAAAGATCGCCAATTTTCTTACTAGTATTGTCAATATAGGTGTGCAGGTTGGCAAGCTATTTGAATCCTTTATGAAGCCAGGTAAAGGAAAAGGAAAAGAAGGCGAAATGACGCCTGAGCAATACGCCAGGTATCAACAACAAGCCGGATTAATGGGACAACCTGCATTACCTGCGCCTGGTGGAATTAGTACCGGAAAAGGCGGTACTGGTGGCCAAACACCAGGCGCGGCAGGGGGAATGGGAGCACCGCCTGCTCCGCCTCCGCCTGCTGGCGCTGGAAAAGCTGCAAATGCGAGATACATTTATCATACGGCAAGAGCGCGCGGATATAACGATTCGCAAGCAAGAGACATCGTTGCTTATGGACTTGGCGAAAGTGGTTTGAATCCAGCAATTTCCGGTCAGGCGAATGACCCTTATGGGCAAGCGGTCGGTGGAATCTTCCAAATGACACCAACTTTCGCGCAGGGCGGAGGTATTCGACCAGAGGAACGATTCCAATTAGATAAAAACACTGAAGCCTATTTGAACCAATTAGAGAGAAACCGTCATTTGCCAATGGCAGGTTTTGGTGTTGGGCAGGGTGCTCTTGCAACAACTTCCGTGGGCGGACCTCTTACGCGGGAAGGCAAACAAGATTGGGACCGCTTAAGAAGCGAAACGGATGCGCTTTTAACTGGTGTAAACACCAGCGCAACTACATTCGGAGATGCCGCGCAAAATGCGACAAAAGGTGTGGATAGCCTTGGGACATCAGCGAATTCAGCAAGCAATTCTCTAGGCACATTTTCCACCACTGCTGGAAAAGGTGGCGTTGGTGGCGTTGCTGGTCTAGCTCCACAAGCGGCAAAGGGTCAAAGGGAACCATATAGTTTGCCGGTTGGCGCAGGTGGCGTTGGTGGTTATGGCGTTGGTGGTCAGGAATACTTTTCGAAAATTCCTTGGGTACAAGCCATTGAGCAGACTTTCGGAATTAAGGCCAGTACCTATCAAGGGCACCAAGCACAAGGTAATGTTCAAAAAGGAATTGACTGGATAGGCTCAGCACCAGGCGGTCGCCATGCGCCTGAAAATGTACGGAGAATGAATGCCTTTGCCGAATACCTTTATGCTAATCCTCAATTAGTAGAACAGTTGATATTCCAAAATCCACAGACAGGCCAGCAGTTCGGAATTATCAACGGGCAGAGGAACATTCAAGGTATGGCAGGCGAATATCCAACACATATGGATCACGTCCATATTCGTACTAGCTATTCAATTCCTTTGCCTGATGGCACTTACATTTCTACGCCAGGTGGTCTACAAGCAACCCAAGGAATGACACCAGAACAATATCAGCGCTATCAACAACAGACCGGATTAATGGGTCAGCCAGCAGCGCCATTTGGTATTTCTGGCGAAGCTGGTACTGAGGGTGCTGGATTTATGGATCAGGTTGGAAATATCGCTAGTGGTATTTCGTCCATTGTTAATGATGTATTTGATCTTTTCGACACCTCATTAAAGGCAATTGCTGACACTAAGAAGACGACAGGCATTCTGGCACGCGGTATTTCGAATACCGAAGACATAATGAAAATGATTGACACGGTACAGACCTTTATTGAGCTAGGCGCAAAGGTCGCGCAAACCGTGAGTGACGTTGCAAGCACTATCAATTCATTTATTCCTGACGCTGGTGGCGCAGACTTCGGAGGAACAGCAGCAGCAAAAGCTGCATTGCAAGCTGTATCTGCAATTGCCGGAATTATCGCGGCCACGCTCCAAACGATAAATACCGGAATTGAATTGGCGCAAGAGGCTTATAAGATTGGCACTAAGTATATGGGTCGAATGCTACAGGCTTGGTACGGATTAACTGGTGCGACTGACATTCGCTATTTGCTGGATACCATCGAAGGTCAATTGCAAGTGTATACGTCCGAAAACCCTGAATTCAAACAGACTTTCAACACCTTATCGCGACAACTAGGTGCAAGGTATGGTGAAAGGCAAGGCGCACAAAACCAATTCAATATCTATCAGGGACCAGGCCAAGACCCGCGCGATACGATGAATGATGCAATGTTTGCGATAAGGTCAAGTGGCGTAGGTGCTTTCGGATACTCAGGAATGTAGGCGAAATATGTTGAACCGCAACCTTTTACCAGGTCAGTATCAAATAGGCAATTTCGTATTTGGTGCTCACACGATGTTTCGCATTGAATCGTGCGACATTGGCGCGTATGAGTTGAATGTTCAAGACTATCAACGTGGTTCGTCTGATGAATTAAGTTTTGGTGAGGACACACTTAAGCCAATGCCAATGACGTTGACTATCAACGCATTAAACAACTATGCGATGCCTCATGTTGGCGCGATTATGAAGGACTTTCGCGAATTGAATTTTGATAATGACCGGCAACCGGGCATCTTCGCGCGGGAATGGCGCGCGGATGAGACCCGCCATAAATGGGGCGAATTGAAGCCATTAAAGATATGTCGTCCTAGAGATGGAACTGTGGTTAGAGTGTATGGCAGGCCAGGGAAATTGGCTGTGACTCCGCTTGGAAGGCCACCAAATAACCAGGCGCGCAAGATGATTGCGGAGTTTCGGAGGTCTGATACGTTGTACTACAGCGATTACGAATATATGCTTTCCACTAAGCCAAATGAAATCAAAACCGTTGTGCGCAATGCGAATCACGACATGGGAGATGCGCCAAGTTGGTTGCGCCTCATACTAGTTGGGCCAATGACGCATCCAATCATCCAATTAGGTTTTGTAACAATAGAATTGGATGCTACCATTGCTATTGGTTCTATGGTCGAAATCTCTAGCTATCCGTGGGCTAGGCGCGCGGTAGACCTTGATAGCGGAATCTCCTTGAATTCCAGGGTAACTCGACCATATCTAGACAAACTCTTGTTTGAGACTAATAGCAAAGTTGAATTCTCTTGGAACGCAAGCGGTTTGAAACCTAGCTTTGGAGATGTCGAAGAGGATTTTGGTGAGTATGATTTAGATATGCTAAAGGAGAAATGGCTTATTCATTATATGGGGCCAGGCCAGGGAGAAATAGCGCCGAAAATTCAAGTGCTGCCAGGACTTCCGCTGATCCATGCTGTATTAGCTTGGCACGATAGCGGCAACCGTTGGCGATTAGGGACCGCTATTCGCAAATTAAAGAAAACGATAAGTGACTGGCAAAAGGTCGGAATGCAAATTGGAATTGCGCCTGAGCCAAGTCTTTTCGAAGAGGAATGTGCAAATCGAATCATAGGACGCAGCAACGCGGAAGGCACGCGGTATCACTATTGGGATATTCGCTATCCGAATTTCATTTTCGGAGTACATATTGATGGAACTGATTACGAAATTAGTAAGACATTCAAAATCCCAAGAGTGCTAGCGGTTTTGGAGAACATCATCGACAATTTCAAAGGTCTATTTGGAAGGGGAGACCACGCTGGCGCTGGTTGGTATTGGGAAGCGGAATTTGGCAGTGGTGAAGACATCCACACTCATACGCTTTGGATCAATAAACATCGCGTTTGTGTATTTCGAAATGTGAATGGTTGGGGATACCTTGGGCCAGAGTATCGGCATTATGGATTTGGAATGAAAGCAACGCAAAGGCTTTTGGGCCAGTCAACACCTGGTCCTCTTATTAGGTTTTGGGCCAGTGACAATTACCCTCCTAGCATTGCAGAGGAAATTCTAAGAGAAGCCGAAGCAGCAGCGGAAAAGGAATATGGGTTAATTAATTCTATGTGCTATTTGTTGTGGAGGGACGCATGGCAAACCCTATAGACTATTATGATCGTTTTCGCTTTTGTATCGAAGACGTGCATGGCAACATTGTTGCCAGAGATGTTGTGGGACAAGAGGTTAAAATCAACCGCGCGCTTAGTGGTCCGTCCGAAATCAGCATGAAGCTGCATCCGAAAGAGCCTAGTATTCAACAACTTTCAGGCGCGGGACCAATTCAGTTGAAACCGTGGGGCCACTGGATACATGCCTTGAAATACAACCAATTTGGCGAAGAGGTGTTTATAGCGTCTTGTATCATGGAACCAAGCGAAATAGAGCCAGAGACAGGTATATTGAATTTGCGCGCAAAGGGTTTCACCAACTATGCGAAAGGCATCCCCTGGCTACAGAATTGGAATCCCATTGCTGTTGATCCTTTTGAAATAATGGATCGCATTTGGAAGCACATTCAGAGTTATCACAATGCCGCGCTTGGGGTTTCAGTGTATCCGGCATCAAGTGGAACACTTATGTTGCCGGGATGGAGCTTTAACAATGAGCAATTCATTCAGGACTTTTTCGCTATATTCATTCGCGCCTCTGATAAAACAGACTGTGGCGAATACATTGAAAAGCTGGCGCGCGACATCCCTTTCGATTATGTCGAAGAGAGTGGATGGAATGAAAATAGGACGGCAATTAAAAAGGGAATTCGATTAGGGTATCCAAGCGGCGGAACAAAGCAACATGGCCTTGCATTTCGGAGGGGAGAGAATGTCACTGTGGCCGCGCCGAAATTAGAGTCAGAAGTGGAATGGATGTCTGACATCATTATCGACGGATTTTTCCCTGGAAAGACTTACAGCGCAACGATTTCCAACTATGACCCTGACCGATTCCGACGTGTGATGAACGAAATGGATTTGAGAATTGATTCGAATGAGCGCGCAGCGGCATGGGCCAAAAGGAAATTGACACGAAGGCAATTCCCTTATCAATATGAATCTCTATTTATTGACCCTTACCATCCGAATGCACCATTTGGGACATTTGACGTTGGCGACGAAATTCTAATTGAGGGCAATATGCCTTGGGTCGGAGAAGGGATAAAACAATGGCATCGAATAATGGGGATGTCTTGGGATGAAACGAAAAAGGATGGACGGTTAGGATTGGCAGTAATGGCAGAAGGTGCATTTAACTACGATCCGATTGTGTATATAAAATGACTACTCTATTTGGTGGACCTGGCTTTGGTGGTGGCGGGACTATGCCACCGACGCGAGAAGCAAAAGCGTTGGCGGCTATTGATTCTCGCACGCAGACTTTCGTCAATCAGGATTTTGTCCGAAACATTCAGTGGCTCAACAATTCTGTGGACACATTATCCGCTTACACACAGAAATTGCAACAGGGAGTGGACGCTGCAAATCAAAATGCATTAGAGCAATTGCAGGGAATTATCGCTGATCTAATTGTGATATTCGCAGGCGGAACACCAACGGGAATTGATTTGGGAGACCTCAAATACATTTTCCAAGCATTAGGGACTTTGTTAGGTATCAACCCTGATACTGTATTTCCGCTGAATCTTATTGAGGCAGCAGGGAATCTGTTTCGCCAATTCATTGTTCCTTTACCGCAATTCACGGACATTATATTTGACGCAATGGAATTATGGTTGGAAAGGTTTGGGTTTTCCGACGAAGCAATCGAAGCGGTCAGGGAATTCAATGATGCTGTGACCGATTTATATTTTGGCATAACGGATTTTACGTCTGGCATCATTCCCGCTCTGAATCGACTATTAAAGCAAATAGGACTTGGATTCGGTTGGTTAGACCTCACTCTATTACGCAGGCTTGTGGATGACCTCCGCGCGAAAATTCAGAAGTTGTTAAGTGGCCCAAGGGATTTCCTTTTGAATATCTTGAGCATCTTGATAACAACTGTATTTAAAGCGATGACGTGGTTGGTCAATTTGATTAATCCACGAAACCTTATGCGTAGCTTGGGATTAGAGAGCTTGGGACCGGACCTAGCGCCGAATATCTCTGACCTGACAACCATTTGGCAAGTAGGCTCAAATCCAAATACGCAATGGGTATTTGACGCTACACAATGGAGTCCTGGCACGCCTCTTGAAGATTTGGTTAATGGTCGCGGTCAAGGATCGTTTAGGACTATCGGAAACGCTTATGGCAAAAGGATTTTGACGCAAGGTACTGAAACCTGTACTCCTGGTGAGACTTTCGCGTTTAGTGGTTGGCTGAGATGGCAAGGTGTTGCTACTCATCAGAATCAATGGGGGCCATGTATTGTCTTCTATGCCGGTCTAAATGAAATAGAGCAACAGAATATTGATGCGCCATCTGATCGCGAAACTGATGGCGGTTGGTTACAGGTTGGCCGAAACATCATAGTTCCCAACAACGTTGACGGCTTTAAGCTTGGCTATCGTTGTGGTGCGCAGGTCGGAGCAGGGACCATTTGGGGCGGAACACTTACTTGCTCGAAATTGTCGCTTGGTCTCGAATTCAGTTTGTTTAACCTATTTGTACCGTGGAATATCTTTAAGAATATTCCCTCACTTGGCGACCTCTCTATTGGTGGCGTAAACGCTTGGCTCAAAACGTTTTTGACCTCTCTTAGTCCGCTGAATGCCAACAATATATATGGATTCATTCCCGACAATTTGTTAGCGAAAGTTCCGATTGCTAGCCTATTCGCTGGCCAGACTGAGCTTTTGATGCATCCCGGCTTCGACAATTTGAATACCCTTGAGGGACAAGGTGTTTGGCACCATGATGAAAACATAGGCCATTCGAAATTTGGCTCTGTGTATGTGGATTGCGACGGTACGCTAAAGGAATTGTATAACCGCAACATAATTCCGGTTGAGGCGAAGCAAGGTTTTACCTGGCGCGTCTGGGTACGCTGGCAAGCTTTAGGTGGATTTTCCACTAATCCTGCTTGTATCGTAATTCAGGAATACGCAGACGACGAATGCGAAGAATTTGTTGCTGAAAAGACAATGAACTTTGCAGGCGGAACAGGGCCGAACAGCGGTTGGCAACAGATGACATCGAATTACACTGTGCCGCAAGGTGTTTCGATGATTAAGTACAAATTGCAGGTGAAAGCGTCTGCGACCTCTGGACGTGTATGGTTCGATGACGCAAGCGGAAAGCGGACTAACCTCCTTGGTTGGAACTTGATTGACAGTCTCGAAAGTGCTTGGAGCGCTTTGATTTCCGCGCTTAGGGGATGGACATTCAACTTTGGTGATGGCTTGTCTGGTCTGTGGGAAAGCATTACAGACATTGCAGCGCGCTTCCGAAACCTGTTGCCTACAGGGTGGTTTGACGCTTCTTGGCTGACAAACATATTCAACATCCCTAGCTTGTCTGACCTCAGTGTACCTGGTGTATTGACCCTTGTTGACAATATTACCACTGGAATATTCGGTTGGGCCGGATTTGGATTTAGACATGAAGATTCAAAAGAAGCGTTGGAATCAATACGAATTCGGATGGAACAACATTCAACAGCACTTGAATCCTTTTTGGCAAAAGAGTCTAGCGGCTTTGTTATTGAGGACAATTTCCGAAGGAATGGAAACAATTTAGATAACTCTAAATGGTCACAAATGTATGCTGGTTCAAGCGGCAGATACGAAACACGAATAGACAGAGGCGCGGTCTGGAATACTGGATCAGGTATTACGCACGGAACTTTCATTTGGATTGGTAATGCGCCATCTACCCAAACACAAAGCAATTACCAGGATGTCGGATTAGTGTTGAATAGCGCAAACCATGTAAGTTGGGCGGGTAGTAGGTGGGGATCAGTTGAGGTTGTATGTCGATTTCAAGGTGGCCCAAACAATGCAAACGATTTTGTGAAATTCCGCGTAGAAGGTAATCGTGAATGGTTTTTAATGAGATACAATGGCGGAATTCAAAGGCAGGTAGCAAATGGCAAATTGTCATTCACACCAAATGCCGGAACGTTTGTCCGAATTATGGCTGGCGACATGGCAATTGGAGACCAGCGCATTTTCAGATGCTTTGTCGGATTAGAGAAGATTTATGATTGGCCTGATGTTGGCCAGGTAACAACAATGGGACCGACGGCACGCGGAGTTGGATTTGGCGCAAGCGCATATGATGGGTTATTTACAAGCCAACAAGCGCCAGCAGGTATTTCGCTATTCGTAGGAAAGGATCAGTAAATGCCAAGAGGAAGCGCAAAGCCGAAACCTGTTGAGACACAATACTTTTCGCTGGAAACGCCAGAAGATTTCTTGGAGTTGTCTAAAGCTGCTCTAGGTTGGGGATACGCTGGACTTATTTCTAGTCGAATGAATCCAGACATGGGCGGAGGTCCGCTAATAGAAACGTGGCATATACAGTTAGACAGTGAATTGCAGGTCGGATTTGAAGCGAATAAGGGAGAGGTAATCCTTTGGGAGTCAGGACATTTCAGGGCGATCACGGCTAATGAGTTTCAGGAGAAGTATAACGCATGACCGAACCAGGTTGGCACGCAAGGATTTTCAAGGATTTTGAGCTAGCTATTACTCCTAGCTTGGAATTCGGCGCAGGTGGCAAAAGCGCGGCCAGTTTCGCGCTAGACGTGAGTGATGTTGTCGGTCTCGAAATCGCTTGTGCGCCAAGGCTTCCTGCTGGCTTTGAGCTTGAGGTCAACCCTGAGATGACTTTTGCCGTTCCGGTACCTGCTGACTTTGGTTTAGAAATTCAGCCGGAAATGAGCTTTACAGGTTACGAAAAGAATTACCGACAATTCGAATTGTCTGTGGCTGAGTTTATCGAAATGGGGATGTCTGGAAAAGCTAAGGCGCAGAAGGGTTTTGAGCTGGCTGTTTCTCCTTCAATGAGTATGAAAGGTGATTTGATCGCACCATTAGCGCCAACAGTATTGGGTATTACAGGGACCGGCGCGAACAATGGAAATGCTATAAATTGGGAATCAGCTTATATTGCAACAAATACGGCATACGCTTTGGTAATGCTGGTAAGTAGAGCAGCAGCGATGACTATTTTTCCTGTTTTAATGAAATCATATGGCGATGTTGCTGTGGATTCTAGCGGTAACATTTATGTTATTACTGATAACAATACTATCAATAGGGTTACTCCTGCTGGTGTAGTGACCACCCTGCCATTTACAGGACTTAATGACCCGCGCGGAATTGCTGTGGATTCTGGTGGAAATGTGTATGTTACCAATGATGGAGCTAATAATGTTCTTAGATTAACCCCTGCGAATGTGCAAACAACATTACCTTTTACTGGAATTAATGGTCCTAGAGGAATTGCTGTAGATTCCAGCAATAATGTGTATGTGGTCAATTATAGCGCGCGAACTGTCTTGCGCCGCACCACTTCTGGCACAGGTACGCAAACCACCGTAACTCCTTCGCATTCATCAATAGCAAGCAACGTTTCTCCGTGGAGTATTGCTGTGGACTCTAGCGGAACTATTTATGTTGGCTATTACACTAGCAATCTTATTGCTAGACGAACTAGCGCAGGCGCGACAACTATTCTCCCCTATACCGGAGGCCATGCTTGCGGAATTGCTGTAGATTCAAATGGGAATGTATATGTAGCAGCATGGAATGGTAGCAATATTCAAATGATTACTCCTGCTGGCGTACAATCAACAGTTCCGAATTTTAACGTTGGAAATAACTATTCGGGAATTGCAGTGGATTCATCAGGTGCAATATATTCTATGCATTGGAATGCCAGTCCATTGCGCAGTGTTGTTTCTACTAAAATTCCAGACATTCCCGCTCGAATCCCTACTCTAGAAACAGTTCCCATGAAATCGCTTGGGTCTTTTTCTGCGCACAATATGAGAGCTGACCTTTTCGGTTTACTAGATACACCAGAAAACGTTTGGCGTCCAATTGCTGTTCCAGCAGCAGCAAATTCCGCTGTTGCTTCGCAATTGGTAATTGCCACGCGGTTTAATGCTCCAATTGATTTTGATGGTCCCATTATTCCATTTCAAGCTGCGAATGTTGCTGCTGTAACTAGGAATTGGGCTAGCATGAGCGCTGCTGTTCGCGCTTTTCAATTGTTTGCAAATTCCCAAGCGACCATTACCGCTAGCGCAGTTCCAAATACAACAGCTAATCGTTATTTGAATAATAGCTATACACAAAAGGCTGTTGTTTTCCATGAACGCGGAGATGCTACCTTTAATGCTACTACGCCAAGTAATGTTGATTGGATGGGATTAGGCGCCCCTCTTAGATTAGCAAAGGCAATTAATGGAAGATACCTTTATTCGTCTATTGGTGGTCAAGCTACATTTACCAATAATACTGACCCGGCAAATGTCGCGTGGAATCAATTTAGCGCAGGCGAAGCTTTAGTTAGGACACAACTGTTTACAGGCGGTATTGTCAATTGGGCAATGCGAATTCAAGCAATTACTGCTGGTACTTTTCCAGGGATGGTAACCTCACAACTTCCGGTCTCCGCTGGTAAATATGTTCACTTAGACGCTGAAATCCAGTGTGCCGCAGGGGGTTCCAATACTGCTGTTGGTGTATTGATTCGGTATTTTAATTCTGCTGGCGCATGGATTACTCAGGACGCTAATGTCCAAAATTGTCCAAATGGAAAATGGACGCCAATTTCACTCACTGAAACATGCCCTGCTGGAACAGCTTCGGTCGATTTCCTTATCTGTATGGGATTAGCTGGCACTTATAACATTAACGATATGTTCTTTGCTACTAATATCAACGCTCTAACAGAAGGGTAAACAAATGGCAATTCCACCTAGCACGCATCAAGCATTATGCGACCATTTTAGAGGTCTTGGCACTTGGATTACTGTATTCACCGGACCAGGCGGAACAACCGGAGCTAACGAAGCTGTATTGCCTTCTGGCAGAAAGCAAACCGTCTTTCCAGCAGCGTCTTTGGCTGCGCCATCTGTCACGCAAGGGTCAACCGTGAATATCCCTGTTAGCAATGGCACCTACACTGAAGGCGGAATTTTCAGCGCGGAATCTGGCGGCATTTTCAGAGGGAGCGAAGCCTTTTCGGACGGAATAGTAATGGTGAGCGGATCAGGTAGCTCAATTGATGTAACGCCTATGTTGAAAGCTTAAGCGGGAGAAGGGAATTCGAAATGCCGTATGGTGTACGCACGGATCATAAAGTGGTTCCTTTTGGTGACAATAGAATGGTGCTGTTTGAAACAGCAAGTGGCACAAGGCTTGTCACTGCTAATCGCGCTAGTGAGTTTCCGAAATGGGTTGTCCACGTTGAGAATTCGCCGCGCGAAGATGTAGAAGCTGATGACCGTCAATCCGCTATTATGGCTATGATTGATTTAGCTCTGGAAAAGCTTGGCGGAAAAGGGTATTCGACAACTGTCCCGCATGGATTATTGGAACTTCCATAAAAGGAATTTGAAGATGACGCGAAGAATTTTGCCATTTGACAGGAATATCGTTCCTCAAGAAACAGGCTTTTGGTGCGGTCCAGCTTCCGCGCAAATTGTATTGAATTCGCGCGGAATCCACGTTCCAGAAAGCGAATTGGCGCGTGAAATAGGCACACATACCGGAGGTACGGATCACGTCGGACTCATCGTACAACGCACATTAAATAGGAGATTGCCGGAAGCACAATATCAAGTTGTGCAAATGCCAAATGATCCGCCAACGCCAACACAACAAAGCGCATTGTTTTCGAATATAACCCGAAGTATTGATGCCGGTTACGGTTTGGTGGTAAATTGGTGGGCACCTCCGAACAATTACCCGCGCGGAATTCTTGGTTCACCTTCCCCGAATTACGGTCGAATTGGTGGCCTGGTAAAACATTATGTAACCTATATGGGTTACGATTCAGGAGACATCAAAGGTGTATTTGTTGTTGATCCTGGCTTTGCTCCATTTGAGGGATTTTTCGTCAGCGCACATCAAGCCGGGACGCTCATACCTCCTATGGGATACGCATTTAGTGCTGCTGCGAAACCTGCTGTGACACAAGGGAATCCGCTTGAAATCCTTATTTCTGCAATGCGGAATGGTGTTAGCCGCGAACGTTATTCCGCGCTTTTGCCTAGTGTGCAAGAGGCATTAGTGAGATGTCATTGTGATAATCCAAATCGAATAAGTTCGTGGATGGCTCAGGTTGGCCATGAGAGTAACGGTTTATTGTGGTTTAGAGAATTATGGGGGCCAACGCCAGACCAATTAACATATGAGGGAAGAAAGGAATTGGGAAATACCATTCCTGGTGATGGTAGACGCTTTTTAGGTCGCGGTCCCATACAATTGACGGGAAGGGGCCACTACCAACGCCTTTCAGATTGGGCGTATGACCAAAAATTAGTACCAGCTAGGAATTTCTTTACCGACAATCCAGAACAATTGGAATCTGATAAATACGGATTTCTAGGTGTAATTTGGTACTGGACTGTAGCTAGACCAACCATTAACACTATGAGCGATCATAAGGATTTAGAAGGAGTTACGCGCGCAATTAATGGTGGTCTCAATGGATTAACTGACCGGCGGAATCGCTGGAATCACTGTCTGTCCCTTGGTGATTCGATCATGGGAATTTTACCGAAAGAGACCATTACCGTCACGCCTCCGAAAGAGCCTGCGCCAGAAGAGATTTCAGATGAGAAGCAACAAGTATCTGTTGCTGAATTGCTAAATGACGTAAGGGATTTGAAGCGCGCACTATTGGAAAAGGTACCTTCGCAATCCAGATACCGGCATGATAACGAAGACCTTTGGACGACAATAGAATTCATTCGAAATGCTGATGCGATGATCCATGAAGAGTACGCGGAAAGGCTTGCGCTGCTTGGGGAACCGTGGTACGTCCAGCGAATAACAAGAAATGCACGGAGAGGAGACCGAATTGCCTATTCTGTTTTCGAGCGGATTGACTCAAAAGTGTTGCGGGAGTTGGGGATTAGTGCTTCCCAAGTCGAAAAGGAATTCAACGAAGCCGGAAAATACGAAACAGAGTATAAGGATTAGGGAGAAATGAAATACTTTAAGCGCACCAGATTCGATCACGGACCAATGTTTGTGTCCATCAATGCCGGACTTTGGGCAGGAGCCATTTATATCCTTTCCCATTTCAATGACCAAACACCTATTTTCGCTGGAATGTCTCTCCAAAGCGAAAATGCAATGGGAATTGTGCAATTCCTTGGAACGTCTGGTGTCATCTTCGGACAACTAAGTGGCACAAGGGTTTTGAAGCAAGGAATGGATATTCGCGATTCGTATAATATCGTTAAATGGTCTTGTGTGGCAGTAATGGTTGCTTTTGGCACGCTAATTGTGGCCACCATTGTTACTGGTGTAATTACTCCGCCCTGGTCTGAGATAATGCTATTGGCCGCAGGCGCGGAGGTCGGATATTTTCTTGTGGCAACCGAATTGAATTTCGAAGCAAAAAGATTAACGCAGGATTTGAACCGTCGGATAGAATTGATGATGCAATAATGAATGGGAAATGGCTTGAATTGATTAGTCTTGGCGGAGGTTTAGTGGTCGCGCTATTTGGCGTATTTATGTCTATTCGACAACGCCAAAGAGAGGATAAAGCGAATGAGGCCAAAGCTGGCGTTGATGCTGTGGCTCAGTCAAAGATGGTGCAAGACATAGCAATTGACCTGCAAAATACCTACCTTCAAAGGGTGCAAGATAATGTGTCTTTATTGGAAGCTGAATTAATAAGAACAAAGCGCCGATTGGCAGAAGTATTGGGAGAAAAGGAAATTCAGCATGACTGATCCAACTATTAGGCAACAAACGGTAATTCGTGGACGCTCTGGTCCTACCGGCCCAATTGGTGTGCCATTGGAAAATCCACTTTCTGAATTAGAAATGAATGAGGATGTCGCGCTATATGTCGGAATGCTGGAAGGGCAATTAGCAGCGTATGCAATTAATGAGGTCAAATATCGCACGCTATTGGAAATGCTGACCGGCAAACCGTGGGACGCGACTATGGTTGATGTTGACTCAAATGTGTTGGTAGACATCGCATCTCAGGCTTTAATCAGGCGCGGAATGGATGGTGTAGAAGCCAGAACAACTGTAATGCGCAGATTCCAACGCGCGGATAATTCGCCCACACAACCTCCGGCAATGCCGGTCAATATCCCAACGCATGTACCGCTGGAAGAGCGTTATCGTGAATGGCAGAATCGCAGGCGCGGAAGACTTCCCATGTCTAATGCACCAGGACCGGAATATGTCAATCCTGTTGGCGCGCAACGGTTTTCAGCACCAGAGCCGGAACCTGTTGTGCCACAAGAGGATTCGCCAGAGCCAGAGGAAAAGCGGACCAAATCTTAGGTTCGCAAGAGGGACAAAAAAAAGCGCGCCAGGCGAAATCATCTCCGGGGAAACGAAATCGCTTGGCGCGCTTGGTTTTTAGTGATTGTCGCAAATCCACTCTCTGCATTCTAGGAGCGTTCTGCCTGTGTATTCGATGATACCGAAATAGACCACGCGCCAAGCGATTTCGCCATTATGACGAATTCGGATAACGTCGCAACCTTCTACCATCCAGTGACCAGGCTTGACGCATCTTTGCTCCAAACCTGCTAAGCCATAAGACTTTTCACTCATTCACTTTCCACCCTCTTCCTGTCCTAGTTGGACAACACCAAACAGGTTGTGCGCCAACCTGTTTGATGCAATGCAACTAGCCTCGCGCGTTACGCTCAGCTATAGCGCGATCTAGGCACGCTCCGTAATCACCTGGCACTCCGCACCAGTGACAAGGTGCTGGTTGTGCTAAGCGCTCCGCCTCCGTGCGAAGCTGATTAGCGGTCCAACTGCAATTGCCAGGGAAGGGATAACCGTATTCCTTTCCTAGCTCTTCCAGCAGGATAGCGGCCTGAATCATACGCTCTGGCAAGGCTTTTCGGTTACTCATGGTTAAACTCCCTTCGAGTAATACCGAATGTTGGTGTGCTCAAACAATTGTCGCAAGCCTAACTCCGAAAGTTCAAGAGTTAGAACAAGATTCGCGAACAGGTAGTCTTTGTCATAAAAGACATAAGACGTGTGAATGTCACACTTGGCCCTATTCACCAGATCGCGATTGATCCACTGAATCATCAACCCTTTGTTGGCATTCCGCGTGAACGGTGGAATGTCTTTAGGGTCAACCCTTTTCACTGTATCCATGATTCCATCCTCTCTTTCTGTCCCTAGTGGACAACGCCAAACCTGTTGGCTAGCAACAGGTTTGACGCAATCAACTAGCGAACCGCATTCGCAGCTTTGAATTCGACTGCGTTGTTTGCGATTTCGTTTGCCTTCTGGTGTAAGTCATCCGGCAAACGTTGGCCCATCCGACCAAGCGCGGAAACTGCGAGGTCAATTGCACCTCTTAGCTTCCATCCAGACTGGCGAACTATGGCCTGTGGAGCGTAACTAGGCCGGTAATGAACCATGTTGTTACTGACACGATTGGCCAGCGCATTCAGTTCTGCCACAATAACTTTCGCGGCCTGCTCTTCGAATCCTTCTGGAATGTATACCATTTTTCCATCCTCTTTTCTTGTCCTTAGCGGACAACACCAAACCCCTTGACTAGCAAGGGGTTTGATGCACTCAGCTAAGAACTAGCTTCACCTTCGGGCGAAACGCCAACGTACAGAGTCCTTTTCAGTGGTCCCTGTCCGCTGTGGTCGATTCCTCCGACCCAACCGGCAACCCAACCTTTCGGAAGGTCGAATGCCAAGTTGTAATCGCTTTCGCGAAATGCGACTTTGTAACTGGCACAAAGCTTTTGGAGCGTTTCACGCTGTTTCGGATTCATACCGATTTCACCTCCGCCTGTCCCAAACCACAAGCGCGCAAGAACCTTTCGCGGTCAAAGCGCGGATTGTCTGATTTGAATTTAGCGGCCAGTTGGTTAGCGATTGCTTCAATGGCTTTATTTGAGTCACTGAATTTCAAATCGCTTGCCAGCTTTATGATTTGAGCAATTTGCTCGAAATCCCTTCTGGTAACTGCCATTTCAATCCATCCTCTCTTTCTGTCCCTAGTGGACAAGACGAAAACCCTTGCGAAACAAGGGTTTTCATCCAATCAACTAGTGATTTGTGTTAGCGGCAATCGTCCCGCAAAACAGGGTTGACATCAGGGACAAGTGACACAACGATTTTCGTTTCGACGCGAAAACCTTTGGCCTTCACCTGTTCTAGATGATGAACCGCATTGCGCAAGTGTAATGCACTGGCGCGCTGGCGATCTCGAACATGAGTGAATCCTTCACTCTCTGCCCTGTCCGCTTCGCAATCCAAAGCAACCGACAAATCGGTTGCGTTGATGTCGAATGCATATTGAACACTCATTTTTCCATCCTCTTTTCTTGTCCTAACGGACAACACGAAAAGCGTTCTGTATGAACGCTTTTCGTGCACTCCGTTAGGGAGTTAGTGCGCGATACCGACCCATTGCGACCCTACGCGCGTAACCCAATTTGATTAGCGTGTAGCATCTTTGGCCAGCAGCACTAGATGAAATATTCAAATGGCGTCCTAGTGCGTTAAGGTGAACGCCCACCTCGCAATCATTCTCCGCGAGGTATTCCCAAGCGTCATACTGTGACCTGTTAAGCGCTCCATCGTGCGGAGTATGCACACCAGGCCGCGTACCCTTCGAAATGGGTTGTAACGCTTGCGGTTTCGGGTCATCCACTTCTAGCGTCACTCTCTGCCTACCCTGAAAAGGGTTGGCCTGTAACGCTATACGCTGCTCAGACTGTAACGCGCGGATAAAATCCAGCGCAGCTTGAGCTTCACCATTCGAAATATCAAGTGTCACGTCACCTTTGGCGTTGACGGTAACCTTCAATATTCCATCCCTTTCTATCTGAAATCTGACCATCAGCATTGATGGCCTGTCCTAGCGGACAAGACCAAACCCCTTGACTAGCAAGGGGTTTGATCCAGAGCGCTAGGCTCTTACCCTGTCGATTCCTCAAATCGACTGTAGGAGAACAACTTTAGGACTTGGCCGCTACTAGCTCAGGCCGGTCTAGAACCTTCGCCAGTGCAATCACGCTCTTTTGGTCAACCTCTCCAAACTGACCGCGAATTGCCTTATCCAAGTTACGCTCCACACGATTACCCTTTACCGTCCGGTAGTGAGTTTCGTATGTGTTGAGCGCTTGCACTACACCTAGAGCAGTACCACGCCATTGTGCCGACATTGGATCACGATGGTAAGTGTGGTTAAGCACTTCCCTTTTGTTTTCCGCAATCGACATTTTGCGCTTGGTTGTCTCTGGGTCTTTAGCGTCGGGCATAGGGAAGATTTCATTCATCACCTTTACCCATTGCTGCGTAGTGACCGGAATAGATGCCAATTCGTGTAGCTCATCCATCATGGCATCGTTCGTCTGGTGAATGATCCTTAGCGCTTGCCGCACGTCTTTAATCCTGTTGTAATCCAAGGACTTTGACGTGTGACGTGCCTTGTAAATTCGACCTGACGATTCCGCCTGGTGAAGCGCTGCGTTTCTGGTGTTATCGCAAACAACGTAAAGCGTTTGACCGCTGAAAGTTGTTGGGATAGAACCATCTAACGAAGTGCTTCCCATGATGTATGGCCAGAATTCCGCGCCTGTGGTCTCATCGTGCGAAGTCTCCGGTAAGGCTACTTGCACGAAAGCTTGAGCACCATTGCGAAGCAAACCAGCGCCAAGGATGGTCAGAGTATCGCCAATTACGTTGGCCTGCAATTGCATTAGCCATCTTTCGTAATTGTGAATGCGGTACTCATCGCTGTGGTGGCCTAGCTCAAGGTGGTTGTCACTTCTAACAACACCTTGCATGTCAGGTACCACAACGATTTTGACCGGCTGACCTTGCTTGAAGTCTTCACCTCCAAGCGAAAGGTCTTGTGGCAGAAAGAAATTCGCATCCTTTCGTTCACAAGGCACCAGGTTTGCCGTAGGAACGGACATTGGCGTCCAAGGGAACAGACGCTCTTTAACCGTTTTGTAGGGTATTGGCCCTTCAAAGTGGTTGGACGGCAACCCAAGCCGCTCGCGCAGCTCTGGGTTATCGTGCCATGCCTTCGGTCGATTCGCGCAGTTCCCAACCAAGATAAACTCATTGAGCCACCTTGAGGTTTCCTGTGACATATCGTTATTCTCCAATCTATCTGTGCGCCAATGGAATTGGCGACTTTTCACGCGAACCGTGTAAGTGGCCGCGCTAGTGGCTGTAGCCAGATTCGAACTGGCCCAAGGCTTTTCGGCTCTTGTTCCTAATCCGCTCTTATTTGGCTTCTAAGCCTTCGGAGCGTCTGTCAGGTACTAAGACCCTTGGACGCTCCGAAAACGGCTCAGAAGCGCTCTCAGGCCGGTCTAATGGCCTGTTTGGAGCGGTACAGCCAGCAGCAGGTTACTGCTGCATGTTGAGATGACCTTTGGCAAGACGGAGAAGCGAATTGTATTCATCCCGCTTCTCTTTGGGAACTTCAATGTAGTTACCCATACCAACCACGAAACGCCAAAGACCTTCCAGCACAACAACTTTCTCTCTAGCTTTCATTTTCGGATAGCTAGGTGAACGGTTGTATGAACGTCGCGCGAAGCGCTCCGTTTCTTTGGCTTCCGCTATCACCAGGTCAATCAGTTGCCTTCTGCTGTAGGACTTTTCGAGTCCCTTAGCAATGTGGTTGTCCCACAAGGCTTTCCATGCTTCGATGTCATCGCTGTTCCAGAAAGAGCGATTCTGAAACTCGAATTTCGCAGGGGGAGTAACGATTTCGTCGTTTTTCCGCCACGAATCAATGATGACGGCATCTGCGCCGATTGCGCGCGAGATGTCATAAATCGAAAGCATGACAACTTCCTTACCTGTTGACAGGTCAGTGATTTTCTCTGCCATGTTTCCATCCCTTTCTGTCCCTAGATCGTTCGTCTAGCGGACAACACCAAAAGCGTTAGCCTGTAACGCTTTTGATGCAATCAGCTAGCTCACAAGCTGCTCAGCAGCTTCTATGGCTTGCTTCTTATTGGCGTAAGAGCCATTCATCAACTGGTGGCCCTTCCAGATACGCCAGAACTTTTTAGGCGATTGCATAACGTGGATGTCGTGCTTATCGTCATGCATTCCGCCCCAATGGTTTTCACGCCAAACGATGTTACTCATTTTTGCGATCCTTCCTCTTGTATCTGCTCCAAGAGACCGCGCAGGCGCGAATTCTCTTCTTGCAGAGCGGAAATGGATTCAGCACGTTCTTTCGCCCAAACGTGTTGCATCACTTCCATTTCGTCTGGGTCGCTTGGGTCGAAATCAACACCAGGTACCCAACCGTCACCTTGGACATATTGCCCATCTTCCAGATACGGCATTTTTCCATCCTCTCTTTCTGTCCTAGCGGACAAGGCCAGATACGTTGGCGCGCAACGTATCTCGCCCAATGCGCTAGACCGGGAGAAGGTCTTGGTATTCGTTATGGTTCAATTCACCAAAAACGAAGCGCTGCATGGCTTTTGCAACGTCTATAGGCTTTCCGCCCATTGGAACGTCGCGACCATGCCCAAGCTCCCAACCATAACCAGGCTGTTTGTACCAGATTTGGACGCGACCCTGACTCTCTAGGTGCATCACCTGGTAACGCCAACCTTCGGCATTCTTGAATTCAAGAAGTAGCCTCATGGTTTCCATCCCCTTCCAGTGATCCAATTTGAATCACCAACTAGGCCAAGGGATTTCGGTTGTGTAAGCTCGAAATCCCTTGGCAACATTGGTTATTCAACATCATCTTGATGCAGAAGGCGAATATCGTTGCTGTAGACCTTGATTGCTGGAAATTGTCCATTGTCGCCAGCATCCCAAAGAGCAATGTATTCGATACCGTCGAACTTGATACGGTCACCTTCACGCACTTTCATTGCAAGTGCCATCATGTTTTCCACCCTCTTTCTTGTCCTAGCGGACAACGCGAAACCCTAACGCAGAGTTAGGGTTTCACGCAATCAGCTAGAAATCGTTTCTAGCGCAGGCGATTTCGTAACCTTCCATGTCTCCGATTTCGTCATCGTAGACAGAAGGGTTATCGCGCCAGTTGTCGCGCAACCGCTGACCAAAAGCGTTGTATTGCGCGTTGCACTCAGGGCAGGAAACGTCACCCTGACCACGGTACCGGGAAACTATTGCGCCGCAAGCGCATTCCCATTCCGAATGTCCATCATCGAACCTCTTGACGTTGGCCATTTTTCCATCCTCTCTTTCTGTCCTAGCGGACAACCCCAAACCCCTTCTCGCGGAAGGGGTTTCGGGCAATGCGCTAGGCATTACGCGGCAACGAAGGCATCGCCAACCTGCGCCAGATGAATTTGCTTGTTAGCTTCCATCTGGAATTCGCGCAGGCGACCCTTGCCGACGTGCGCCAGGCGCATAGGGATAAGAGCAATTCCCTTGAGCACCTTGGCATTCCGCCGCGCTTCGAAAAGTTCGTTGTCAATCACCATGAGGTCACCGGCAACAACGTTCTTAGCTGCTTTCCGAAGGTTCATTTTTCCATCTCCTTTTGGTTGGTGGTTGCGACGTTGTGCCACAACCTTTTTCGGCTCAGCCTTCTTAGGCTGTTCCTTTGGCTCTTCCTTCTCTAGACCCTTGACGCATGGGAAAATGTCTACGTCAGAACCGTATTGCTTGCGTCCTTCCTCATCGCTCAAATCCCAATCGCTGTAGTGATCGCTGTAAATAGCGTCCACAATTTCATCAGCGTTTTTGGCATCCAAGATCCAAGGTGCTCCGCAGGCGCGATCTTCAAGCACTGCCCAATGGTATTTGGGTTGCTTGATGTCTCGACAGTCTGGCGCGTGGACGTGCATTGCGCCGCGACCGAAGTTGATTCCGTTGGGGCCAAGTATCCGAACCTTAACCATTTTTCCATCCCCTATCTTGTCCACTGTCTAGCGGACAACGCCAGAAGCGTTGATTACCAACGCTTCTCGCGCAATCAGCTAGCTTCGAATCATCACCAGGCCAGCGTAACCAAGGCCGCGATTCTCATTAATCGTCATGGCACCTGCACAGGCACCACTCATGCGTGCAGTTCTCATGCCCGTTCAATTCACAGACACGCTGGTCAAACTCCCGTTGTTCGTTCATTTTTCCATCCCCTATCTTGTCTGCTGTTCTAGCGGACAACGCCGAAATCGTTACCGTGGTAACGATTTCCGCGCAATCAGCTAAACATTTCCTTCTCTAGTTGGAACCTGTCATCTTCGGCTTGCTGCGCCAGCGCCAATCGGAGTACCGATTTCCAGTTAGCGATTCTTGCTGCCTCTTGCATGTAAGAGCCGCAACCGTGACCGTGCATTTTCTCCGAAAGTGCTTCCAGCACAAGCATTTTGCTTACCCTCTGTTCGTTCTTTCGAGCGTTAACAGCGATAAAGTTTGCCATGACCTTAGCAGCTTCCATCTTTTTCATTTTTCCATCCCCTATCTGTAGGTTGCCGAAATAACCCTTCCGGCAAGGGAAGTGAGAGCCAAGGCCGGAATCGAACCGGCACAGGTAGGGCGATCATCTTCGCGGTACCTGCTTTCATCAGCGGCCACCAGGCTAGCTCATGTCTAAGGGCGAATCTCATTGCGCCATCAAGCTTTTCAGTTGCGCTCATTGCCTAGCTGGATTGACTAGTTTGTCAGAACAACTGAAAAGCCAGAAGGCGCAACGGATTTCGCAATCCGTTGCACCCTTTGAGGGATAGAATGGAAAATATTTTCATCTACTACCTAGGGTCCGTTTCCGCTTCGCCTCTTTCGTCATCTTGCAGCTAGTCCCTTCGCGCGCAACCGCTTTCATCAGGAAACTCCGAATAGTGTTGGCTAGCTCCGCATCTCGCGGACCTTCGGCTTTCGACTCTGTTCAGTTCTCAAATTTCACGCTGACCCTGGCTGGCGGGGGAAGTTCGTCGGTCCCGTTTGCGCGGGGGAGAGGTTCGCGCCTCTCCTAACTTCCAACTACACCGTATCACGTTTTTAGGCACCATGTCAAATCGGCGTTAATCCCTTGTGGCAGAACACAATTGGACGATACTGAAAGCCTTACGGTAAGCCTCACTGTAATCCTTACCGAAAGCCTATCCCCAGAAGTGCCAGGTCGCGCACCTAGCGCGCGAAATCCCTTGGCGCGTAAGGGTTTAACGCTCTATATCTGGCCTGCGCTGGCTCTTCCTGGTCGAATACCCTGACCAGGGAAAACGTCTGAAATGGCCTGTGGCGCGCGAAAATAACCCTCCTGGTACGTCCGTTCATGGGAGCGCTGAAAACGGCTCAGAATCGCTCTGAGCGCCAGCAATGGCCCTTCTAGCGTTTGGCGCTGTGAATCAAGCGCTTTGAGCGTTTCCGGCCGGAAATCGCTTGGGAAATCGGCTGATTCGCCCTCTAACGCTGCTAGACCTCGCACGGGACCAGAGCCACCAGCAGCGCGGAAACTTCGCCTGGCGTGGCGCTGAGAAGGGTGTAAGGTGGCCTGCATGGTGGCAGGCTAGCAGGTGGTCCCGACAGGGTATCTCCGCCTGGTCAGAGCACTTGTCTAGACTGTCTAAGTAAATTGGTCGGTGGTCTGTGGTCAGACCTCGCGCGTAGGGTCGAAGCAAGCGAAAACCCTTGGGAAATCAAGGCTTTCGCAAAAGGGTTGGTATATAAGGGATTAACGCAAGAGCCATCTAAATCCAGTTGGTGTCTAAGTTGGCCAATCTGGATGGTGGGCATTTTGCCCAATCTAAACGTTAATCCCTTATATACCAGGTGATTTGACCTCTGACCTCTGTTATGGTAGCGTCTGTATATCCCCTGCTCAGGGGACGGATTCTAGCGAATCCTGTTCTTACACATAGAGAATAGAGGAAATCACGATGGCTAATCAGTCAGTCATCAGTGATGCCAAGGTATTTGGGCAATCGGTCAAAGCCGGTGGTTTGTACCTTGGCGTCATTGTGGCCAGAAACGTCGAACCAGCTTCACCAGGTAGACCTCCGAAAAACGTTCCCAAGGAAACGAATTCGAGCGGCAAGGTCTCAATGAATGAGTTTGCCAAGCTATCTGGTGTAAGCCTTGCTACGGTCCAGCGGTATTACCGCGCCTATGAGGAGCTGAGTAAGGCTGAGGCAGGCTTTGAGCCACCAGACCAGTTACAGCCTGGTGTTGATCCTGCTGAGCTTGAAAACGCTTCTGAGGAAACAACTTCGGAGATGGAAGACCTTTGGAAAAAGTGTGTTCGTCGCGCTCGAAACGGCGATGAAGACACGAAATCCCAAGGTACAGAACAGAAGTCACCGAAGGAAGAGAAGCCGAAACGTCTGTCGATTGATCCTGAAGATGAGGACAACAACGAACCTAGCAGCGAAGAGGTTGAGAAGGTCGGAGCAGAATTGCGCCAGGACGCTCAAATCGACGCTGTATCAAAGGAATCCGCGGAGGAAGCTACATTTGAGCTTCTGACTGAGTTGATCCAGATTCGGCAGGACATCGAAAGAGCAAAGGAAGCAATGGATTTGGCGGTTATGTATGCGCCAGTAGACGATGAGCGATCCAGCGAACAACTGGACTTGATCGAAAACTACGCTACCGCAATCCTTTCCGCGCTCCCCAAGTTCAAGAGCGATGAGGCGGAAGCCAAAGAGCTTGAGAACAAAGAGGTTTCGGAGCCACAACAGAAACCGGCAACAACTGAAACTAAAAAATAGAAAGCGACCCTCCACGCGGAATTCATATTCTGTTCTCCGCGTGGAGGTTTCGCCGTTCCCTGGTGGCGCGCTACCCTGCTGTGGTAGCGTGAAAGGTTCAAATCCCTTGAGCGGCACGGTATTTGAGGAAAGGAGATTATAGGAATGGAGCCAGAATGGGAAGATCGCTTTTCTGATGATGACATCCAACCGGATGTTGAGCTATCACCAGAAGAGGAAGAGAAACGGAAGATGGCGCAATTAAAGGAATTGTGTGATCTAGAAGGTCTTCCGTACCCTAACGAATTGCGCGAATATATCGGCAGAATGAGGGGGATAACTGAATGAGCAACAATAAGTCTCCTTCTGATAGACGCCGAAACTTCGCTTCTCACAACAGTTTTAACCCGATTCACAAGGTAGAGCTAGACCAGCGTAAAACCATTTGGTGTACGGAATGCGAATGGCACCAATCGGATAGCTGGAAAGCAAGAAATAGACTTGGGCACCATATGGTAAATGAGCACCCTGATATTGTGCTATTTAAGCGTGGCCAATTACCACCAGATTTCGTTGATGAGGTCAACCCAATAGGAGGAAGGTGTGTTAATGAATGATTCAGATTCATTTGTACCGGCCTTCCTTCCGCCCAATGTATCTGTTCCGCCATATCTGCGACGTGTCACTAAGACTGAGCTTGAGCTTCTGAATGGTGAAGGGCCACAACGGTTTCCGTTCTCTTACGACGAAGCTAAACGAATCTTCTTGGCGCACAAGGAAAAAGGTGTTCGTATCAGGGTTGAGCCGAAGCTAGCGGCCTGGCTCAAGGATGAGACTAAAATGCGGAATGAATGGAATTTAGACATGATTCCAATTGATACCGCATTAGGACAAGCCTTGGCGCACAGGCACTTTCAGCGCGAAAGTGTCGATTTCGCTGTTAGGAATCGCGAAGTGTTAATTGCTGATGAGCCTGGCCTTGGAAAGACATTGCAAGCAATTGCTGCAATTGTGCAAGCTGACATTACAGGGTCAATATTGGTGGTCGCGCCTAAAACGGCTTGTTATGTGACCTGGCCGCATGAATTGCAAAGGTGGTTGCCGGAAGTCGCGCCATATGATGAATGGGTAATTATTGGCGGCAAAATGACTAAGCTTGGCAGGTTGCGCGCTGTAAAGCGTGCTCTCCGTTGGGATTTGGGCAAAGGTCGCACAGGTCCGCGCCAGTGGATTGTTGTGTCTCCCAACTATTTACGGTTAAAACCGAAATTAGATTGGAAGGGACGATTCATTTATGACGATGACGGCAATAAGATAATCAAGCCAGTTCGCGAAGCATTTCCCGCGTTGCTGGCTATTGATTGGGCAGGCATTATTGTTGATGAATGTCACCAAACCCTAAGTGGCGCAACAGGAAATCTCAAAAATCAGAGCGCGCAACGTCAGGGATTGGGACTATTAACAACTGCGCCAAATGCATTGCGAATTGCGATGTCTGGCACGCCATTTCGCGGCAAACATGAGAATTTGTGGGGAACGCTAAATTGGTTAAAGCCAAGCGATTACCGCTCCGGTCCCGCTAGTTATTGGGCATGGGTACAAACGCATTTCTACGTTTATCAAGATTATATGGGTAAACGTGTTGTTGGTTCTATGATTGACGAAAAACGATTTGCGCGCGAAGTACAGAATTTAATGGTACGTCGCACGAAACGTGAAGTGGCACCGGAACTTCCGCAAAAGCTTTATGGCGGAACACCTTTGTATCCAAATGGATCGCCAAATAACAAGAATGATAAAGGTCCGGTTGCTGTATGGCTTGATATGTTCGGATCACAAAAACGTGTTTATGAACAAATGGCGCAACAGGCAATGGCTGAATTGGAGGGCGGAACATTAATGGCTAATGGTGTATTAGCACATATGATCCGGCTAAAGCAATTCGCGACATCGCACGGATTTCTTGGTGGATCGAATGATGAGTTTTTCCCGACATTCCCAAGTAACAAATTCGATTGGTTAATTGATTTCTTGTCTGATCGCGGCATTGATGGTAAGGGACCAGGAGAGTCGAAAGTCATTGTGGCAAGCCAGTTTACGAAAGTCATAAACCTGTATGCGGCGCATATGCGCGATAAATTGGGAATTCCTGTTTTTGTGTTGACCGGCGAAACCAACGAAAAAGAGCGTGAATTCTTACAGCGCGATTTTCAAAGGGGAACGCTAGATAATGGTGAACCTTCGCCAGATGTCTTTATGCTCAATACAAAAGCCGGTGGCGTTTCTCTGACTTTGGACGCGGCAGATGATGTTGTGATTCTGGATCAGACTTTTACGTCAGATGACCAATTACAGGTTGAGGATCGCGTTCATCGTATTTCTCGAATTCACCACGTTAATGTCTGGTATTTGGCATCTGTTGGTTCTATTGATGAATCAATCGCCAAGCACACATACAAAATGGAGACCAGCATTAAGAAGATTCTAGATGGTGAACGTGGAATGGATTTCGCGAAAGTGCTGTTGAGGGATGCGCTAGGATGAACACCATTGAAATCCTCTGTGTAGCAACGGGTCTGGGCGTCGGCGCTGGTGTATTCACCGGCGCTGGCGTTTATCTTCGCCTGGTGGCGCGTCTGAGGGCCAAAGAAGCGCGGCAGGCTGTGGCTAGCGACCTCGAAAAGCGCAGGGAGACTTACCTTTCCGGTCGCGACCAGGAGCCGCGCGAAAACGCTGGTGTACCAGCAACTTCCAACAGCTTGTTTCCAATTAAGCGGTTGGGATCGCTGGCCCAAAGAAAAAGAGGGGAAGGTATTTGACAGGCGCGAATCTTTTGGTATTCTTTAGTGGTACCCGAAAGGGCAGGTCAGAAAGGAAATTTCGGAAATGTCAACCGACATAACAGACGCCAAGATAGAGAATGGCGAAAAGAAAAAGACTGGTGGACCGCGAGGTCCGCGCCAGTGGAAAGACAAGCCTACTCTGCGCGAACGTGTGATGACGCAGAGCTTGGCCACCTATATCAAGGATGAAACCGGCAAGGATGTATCAGCGGAAACTGTTCGCGCAGTTCGCTTTTGCCTTCCCAAATGGTCTACCTCTGATGAGACCTCCAAATTGCGGCAGAATATGGACCGCAAGCTGGAAAAGGCCAAGTTTCAGGACAAGCGCGAAAAAGCGCTTGCAATGCTCCGCGAAGCCGAAAGCGAACTTGAAAAGTACGCTGACGCAACCGATTTGGATGAGTCCGATTTGGACGATGACGAAGAGGATGACGACGCCGATTCGGTCGCGGATTACGATGATGACGCTGATGACGAAACCGAAGATGAGGAAGACATTTTTGGTGACGACGAAAAGGTCAGCGTTACAACCAAATAAATAAACACGTCTACCTGGATGGGAATTTATTAAGAGGTCCAATTCCATCCCACCTCGAAGTAGCAGCATTGAGTGTAAGCAATGCGCTCTCCCATTCAGGTAGGCTCAAACGGGTTGCGGGACAGTGACATTCACTAGACCGGAGCTAGGAATAAGACACTGTGAAAGAGCAACAGACCTTTTTCCCTACTCAGGGCAGGCAAATGTTGCATAATCCAGTTTAGTTGTCCCGCAACCTTTTTGAGCCTAATCGTTTCCAAGGAAATAAAAGAAGGATAATTAGTGTCTAAAAGCGTCAACTATGAATTGGCCTATAAGGTGAAATGTCCACAATGTAATGCAGAGCCTAAAAAGCCTTGTATAACAGTGGTATTCAATGCAGGTCAGGTTATGAAAACCTTTCATTCCGCGCGGTATGCGGCGGCAGGGTGTGAGCAATGGGCATGAATCCTGTTCCGCTGCTTAGGAATTCAGAACGTGCTGATTTCAAACGTTGTCCGCAACGTTGGAATTGGCGATGGAATGAACATCTTGTATCGTCCCAAAAGGGTGCTGGCCCTTTGGTTTTCGGACAGTACGCACATTTGGCGCTGGCTGAGTGGTACCAGGCCGGAACCAAGCGCGGAAGACATCCCGCAGAGACTTGGACCGAAGTAACCCAAGAATATGTGGATGCAATAAAGAATGAATCCGCGTCATATATTGACGACGAAATCGAAGGCACTTGGGAAGACGCGCGTGTATTAGGCGCGGTAATTCTCGACAATTACGTCAAAGAGTATGGCAATGATGACCATTGGGAAGTGTTATGGGTCGAAAGGCCAGGCAAGCAATTAATTCCGCATCCCTACGGTAAACAGTATGGCCCCATCGTAAACTATTGCTACACAATGGATTTGATTGTTCGCGATCATATGGTTGGTGGTCGAATCCGCTATGTAGATCATAAGTTTGTGAAAAGCGTTGCTACAGAACATCTTTGGATAGATGACCAGAACGGCGGCTATCTGGCTATCGGGACGCATGAGCTTAGGCGCGCGGGAATTATTAGGCCGCGCGAAGCAGTTCGTGACTTGGTGTATAACTTTGTGCGCAAAGCGATTCCGCCCGATAAGCCGCGCGATGTCAGGACAGGCGAATACCTCAATAAAGATGGCTCTGTGATGAAGCGGCCACCTCCGCCTTTCTTTGAGCGCTTTGTGGTGAATAAGACTGTGGCAGAACGCAATTCGCAGATTCGCGCAATTGGTCGAGAAGCGTTGCATATGAAGGCAATTCGTAACGGCAAGCTCCCTATCTATAAAACGCCGACGCGGGACTGCAAATGGGACTGTGCCTTTTTCGATTTGTGCCAGGCGCACGAAACAGGCGCAGACATCGAAGAGATGAAATCTGTATTGTTCAAAAGGGAAGACCCTTACGCTGAGTATTACGAAGGCGCGGAGTCTCCAAAACGATTGGGGGATAAGTGATTTGGCAACGTTAATCTTGTGTCCAGAATGCCAGCGGCATAGGGCAATTCTTAGAGTGGTAGATTCTATTGAGGGCGATAAAAAGATTTTTGTATTAGATTGCCGACAAAGGCCAAACCATTTAGGACGGTTTCATACTGTGCCAAAAGATGAGGCAACAGGAATGACTATTGAGGAGGTAATGTGACCGAATTGCCAAGTGAGATAGTACCTTTGGAGGCGGTAGCTCCGCATCCAAATATATTGGTGTATGCGAGAAGTGGAACAGGAAAAACGGTATTTGCCGGTAGTGATGATTCTGTTCTAATTCTCAACACTGAACCGGAGGGTGAGGTCTCCGCGCGCAACCTTGGGTCGAAGGCGAAGCAGTGGAAAATTCACTCTTCCAAAGACCTTGATAAAGTGTATGATTGGGCTATGTCCCTGGTCGAATCGGGCAAACGAATTCCGTTCAAGTGGTTTTGCTTTGACAGTCTAACTACTTACCAGCGAATTGATATGGACGAATTGTTGGAAGAGGGAGTAGCTATCAAATCGGCAAAAGACCCATTTGTACCGGAAATAAAGGACTACCTCAAAAATCAGCGCCGAATCGTAAGGCGCATAAAGGAATTCAACCAATTGCCGGTCAATATGCTGTATACTTGCCTGACAATGGATAAGGTGGACACCGAAGGAAACGAATTTGTATTTCCGCAAATTCACGGCAAGGATTACGAAGTCGCGGAACAGGTTTGCGCGTCTATGACCAGCTTTGGCTATCTGTTCACCAAACCGAAGACGAAAGTTGTTGATGGCCAACGGAAACGAATTGCTGGTATTGACCGCTATATTCAATGGGAGACTATGCGGAATGTTCCTGGCAAAGACCGTACATTGGCCCTTGCGCCATACACAAAGCTACCGGAGCGGGATGCGCTCAAGTATATTAGGGAAAGGATGGAAAAGGCAGCAGCACAACACAATTCAGCAAATGGAACTGTGAAAATAGAAGGGAAAAAGTAAATGGTTAGAATGAAACCAAGTTTCGATGGCTCGAATGCCGCTCCGCCTGCCGGTGGTGGTATATACGATGGACCTCCGCCTACGCCTGGAATGTATACTGGCACAGTTGAAAAGATGGGACTGGCCAAAATCAATTCGGGTCAAAACAAAGGAGAAGATCGCATAGCGCTTTTGATCCGAATTTCGGAGGGGAAATTCACTGGCGCTGGTGTATTCCATTCGCTGAATTTGATTCCGCAGAGCGCTTTCTTTATCAATCAATTTCTCCACGCCATGACTGATGGATCGCAACAGCAAAAAGCCGCGATTCTGAATATGTTTTACAAAAAGGGTTATGACGCTGAAAAAGACGAAGACGGCAAAATGGGCAGGCCAATAACGGTTATCGGAGCGAAATTCCGGCCTATCGGTCGCACTGTCAAATTTGTGACGGCAATGGATAAAGACCTATCAGGTGAACCGCGTGCCAAGATCAGCCGTTTCCTAGTGGCTGTGCCTGGTGGCGAAAGTGAGCTAGAAGCCACTGAGCCGGTCGATATGGTCGAAAGTGCTGATGGCATAGGCGAATTCGCGCCTGAGACCACCAGCAATCCGGTTGAGGAATCCGACGATGATCTGGAATCTGTTGAGCCAGAAGCCATTTCGGATATTGTTGACTTAGACGATGACGATGATCCTTGGGCATGAAATCGTCTGAGACATAACTAAATACAGTTACGATAGGGGGAGAGTAGCTTTTAGCTACCGGGCTACTCTCCCCCTTTATAAAAGGGGAATGGAATGGCGAATAAAGAGACTCCTATTCAAGTATTGTTGGCGCTTCCGCCCATTAAGATTGGCGATTTGGATGGCGTCGAATCTGTAAGCGACATTATCGAATTACTGGCAAAAGGCCAGCGGGACAACGCAGTTGAGCAAGAGTTAGAAGCAAAGAAACGTCTGATGGAAGTGTTCTCTTTGAGCCTTGACCGCATTTTGAATGACATACAAGACCCTTTCCAAAAAGCAAGTGCGCTAAGGGATTTGGCGCAGACTATGAGGAAATACTGTGATTAGGAAAAAGACACGAACAGTGGACACCTATGGTAAATTGCCGTTTATAGGTAAAGAGGGGATCACCTATTTTGTGGCAGATAGAAAGGAGCGGTTTGTGTGGCATAAAAAGGGCAAATGCTATGTGCAAGTTGAAAAGCAATGAGCGATTATAAAGAGTTTCCACCAGAGGGCGAATGGAAAGTGATTCGGTCGGATGGCCTGAATCTTCCGCCCTTTGTGGTGATTCGCGAGGGCAAAACGTATCGGCGCTATATTGCGTATTTTGGCGCAAAGGCGGACGCTGATGAATATGTAATTTTCCTGAAAGGAAAAAAGGAGTAATGCGTTATGTTTCATTACACACTCATACCACCTTTTCCTATGGTGATGGTTATGGGACTGTGGCACAGCATGTTTCGCGCGTTGCGGACTTAGGGATGTCTGCGCTAGCTCTGACCGAACACGGCAACGTATCCAGTTGGGTACAGCTTGAAATCGCTTGCAAGAGAGCAGGAATCAAGCCTATCTATGGATGCGAAATCTACACTGGCCCAAGGGAAGTCAAAGAGAAGATAGGCCGCAAAACACATATGACGCTGTTGGCCGCGAATTCCGTTGGCCTGCAAAACCTTAACTATCTTGTGATGGAATCGTGGAAAACTCTTGGGCCAGACGCTAAATGGCCTTCGAAGTCGAAATTTCCTACTGTGCATTGGGAGAAGTTGAAAGAGAACGCGGATGGAATTATTGCGTTGTCTGGCTGTGCGGACTCTTTCCTATCATGCGTCTTATTGGGCGGAAAGTCTTATGGCCCAAAGCGATTGGAATTGCGAGAGGGAGACCTCAAACGTGCAATTGACTATGCCCGGTTATACAAAGAAGTATTTGGAGAGCGCTATTTCCTTGAGGTTCAGCGATTTCCTCGCCTTGAGCGCACTTGTGTACTTAATCCGGCCTTCGCGGAGATTTCCGAAATTGCCGGAATTCCCCTTGCTGCTACAAGCGATGTCCATTATCCCTATCCAAACCAAAACGAAATGCAGCGCATATTGCACGCGGCGCATCGCGGCCAAACTGTCGAAAGTGCTGACGCCAGTTGGGAATACGGAGTGTTGCTGACCTATCCCGAATCCGACAGGGAAATCTTCAAAGACCTTGTGGCAACTGGACTTTCGAAAGAAAAAGCCAAGGGTGCTGTGTTGAACACAGAGCGAATTTCCGCGCTGTGTAACGTCGAACTTCCGAAGGTGCCTGTGGCGAAATACGTTGTGGGAGAAGGTGATTGGGAACCGTGGTGAGTGAAAATAGAGCGCACGAAACGCTCTTACGTTTTTGGGTCGCGCAAGGTTGGCGGTATCGTCGCAGGGAAAACGCCCGAATGAACGATAAAAGCTATGTGCAAGAATACAAGTCGCGCATAAAGCTTGAATTCGATGTAATCGTCGAAAAGGATTTCGTTGACTACTTCCTAATTGTGTCCGATTTAGTGCGATATGCAAAGGACAACGGAATTGCTGTGGGGCCAGGCCGCGGAAGCTCCGCCGGGTCTCTTATCTGTTATTTGTTGCGTATTACCGAAGTTGATTCAATGCAATTCCCTGTATTGTTCGAACGTTTTCTTGACCCTACACGAACTGACCCACCGGACATAGATATTGATTTTCAGGATCAACAAAGGGATGCGATATTCTTTTATGCCGCAGAGAAATACGGTGACGAATTTGTAGCGAATATTGGAACGTATACGCGATATAAAGGTCGAAATTCACTAGATGACGTTGGTCGCGTGTATCGAATTCCAAAATGGAAAATCGAGAATGTGAAAGATAAGCTGTTAGACCGGGAAGCTGGACATCCACGCTTCGCGAAATCTCTTGTGGATACCTATAATACGTTTCCAGAGATAAATGATTTAGTAAACAAAACTCCCGAATTGCGGTATGCGCCAAAGCTTGAGGGAAATTATCGAAATTTCGGAATTCATGCGGCAGGAATGGTTATTTCAACTGTCCCTATTCACGAAGTCTGCTCAACATTCCCCAAGAAAATTGGTGGTGGTCGCGGAGGTACTGGCCAGCGCTCAGGCTACACTTCTGACAGAGGGAGCGGAACGCAGGGAATACCTCGCGAAAGAGACTTTCGCGCAATAGCTTTCGATAAGTATGATGCTGCATATCTTGGCCTGTTGAAAATTGATGCCCTTAGCCTGTCCACTCTAGAAGTCTTGACGACAACCTGCGACCTGGCAGGGATTCCGTTTAATGACTTATACCGAAAACCGTTGACAGACAAGACGGTTCTAGATGCTTTCACGCGCGGAGATGTATTGGGAATCTTCCAGTTTGAAGGTGTGACAACTAGACGAATCCTAAAGGCAGTAGAGCCAACAGAATTCATGCATCTATCGGACATTAATGCTCTATCCCGGCCTGGTGCGCAGGATAAAGAGTATGTATTCAACAAGGCGAATTTTGGCGAGGGTGGACCCGGCGCGGAGGAATTCGCGCATCCTGTTATGCACCAACACCTTTCGTGGACATATGGCGTTATTGTGTATGAAGAGCAAATCTTGATGATCCTCCGCGACCTTGGGGGATTCGAACCAAAAGAATTAAATCGTATGCGAAAGATTATCCATGACAAATTGGGGGGAACGGTATTTAACGAATATTTCGCGCGCTTCACGAAAGGCGCAGCGGCGCAAGGCGTTTCTGAAGATGATGCTAGGTCTATTTGGGATAGTATGGTTAATGCTTCTGGCTATGCTTTTAACATTGCTCATTCCGTTAGCTATACTATGATTAGTTATTGGTGCCAATGGCTGAAAATCAATTACCCTGCGGAATTCTATACCGGATTACTAACACGCGGAGGAGATGCCGCGCGGAGGGCCAAAATAATTAACGAAGCGGAGCAGGCCGGAATAGAGGTCCGCGCGCTGGATTTGTTAGAATCTGAAGGTAGCTGGACTTTAGCTCAAAAGCCAAGCGGCCCAATGATTTTGGCAGGGTTTAGTATGATTGAAGGAATTGGCGAGGTGAAAACAGATGATATTTTAGAATGGCGCGAAAAGCGAAAGGCAGAGCCTCTATTCGGTGGAATAGAAGTGAATGATTTGTTAGAGGTCCACGGTATCGGAAAAGAAACTGTTAAGAAAATTCAGAAATTCATGGATGATCCAGACCCTTTCCAAACAGGTCATTTATCGCGTGTATTAAATGGGAAGAGAAAAGCAATTAGACGTGGTGACTATGCTGGAGTTCCCACGCCAACACATACCAGCGTTGAAATACCTTTGGATAATCAATTTGTTGTATTCATTGGAATTTTGCGCGTGCGCAAGTATTACGACGCTGCAATTCAAAAGGCAAAAAGGGAAAATATAGATGAAATAGAAGCTTACGAAAACCTAAGGGATAAGCACCTTTTGAAGTATGTTGCGTTGACTTGTGAAGATGAAGCAGGGGAGCAGGTCAGAATTAGCGTGCATCGTTGGCTGTATCCAAAATTCGCGCGCCAAATCGAAGCTGCAAAAGTTAACCGGAGTCTTGTTGTGGCGCAAGGGTTTTCGAGCGATTTTCAAGGTATCAGTATTAACGCAAAGAGTTTGCAGGTGATGGAACCGTGAGTAAGGGTCACTCGAAGCGCTCCGCGCGGAAGGGTCGCGGCCAGAAGGCCAGGGCCACAACGAAAGTCGCTCAGCGTGGCTCTGAGGGCCAGCAAGCGACCACTCCGCGTGGAGATGAGCAGGTCAGGAAGGGGGCAGAGGTCGCGAAATCGCCTGTGGCAGAAGAGCTTTCGCCAGAGGACCAGGCCGCAGCGACTCAGCGCATGGCGGAGGTCTTCAAAGCGCTTGCTTCCGCGCCTGAAGGCTTTTTGCCTATGCTGGAAAGATTAGAGGTCAATTATCAGATTGTTCCGCTTTCCGCTGAAAGCGCGCAGACTGTTCTATTCGAAGTCTCTGAAAGTGACTCTGACTCAATGTATTTGGTGGTCAAGATGACTGACCTAATAGAAGGCGAAGAGCGAAATCAAAAACAAGGTTCGCTGCTGGATCGCTTGTCTGTCGAGAAACCTGGTGATAAGGTAGCTAAATTGGCAAAACGGTTGTCTGGCTTCGGAATTCGGTCGGATGTTTTTGGACTGAATGCCGACAATCTGCCAAAACCTGTATGGGACAAGATAATTGGAGAGGATCAAAAAGAAGGTGACTGCTAATCCAAATCCGCACAATACTTTACGGAGGGTGCGTGGATCAGCTAGTCTTTACCGTTGTGTAGACTGCGGAAAGCAAGCGCGGGATTGGTCGCATACTCATAAAACAGACCCAGATGATATAGACAATTATCATCCACGTTGCGCTATTTGTCATAAACAATACGATAAAGAATCGTATTGGGAGAATGAAGAGTATAGAAAGAAACAATTGGCAATGCCGCAACGTCAAAGCTCTTTATCTGAAGATCAAAAAGAGCAATTGGTGACATTGTATGCTACAGGTAAGTACACGCAAAAACAATTGGCAGAAAGGTTTGGAGTATGTCAGAAAACGATCTCTATTTGGACAAGAAAAGGGAAAAGATAATGGCTTGGTACGGTATTTTGTTTGTATGCTTAGGCTTTAGCATTTGGAGTCTTGTGTGCGCAATGGTCGGAGCGTCAATTGTGATGACCACGCGCAGGCAAGCCGATATTGTGAGAGCAGCAGCAGAACAATCGAAATGGCAAGCGCCAGATGACATTTCGGAAATGGGCGAATGAACTGGAATATCGTCTATCATATCGCTAACGCAATTAACGCAATCGCCGTTATCTATCTTCTGATAGAAAGGCATTTTAGAGAATGGAAATAAAAAGGAATGGATGACACGCTTATTCCTGTCTTCAGACATGCTGGCCAGCAGGACAAAAGGATGTTACGGCATTCTCACGGCTCGAAAGATATTGGCGCACAAGGGAAGTCGATTATCGAAAAGCTCCAAGACGATATGGATAGGCAACGAAAGAAGCTGGAAGCCATCGTAACTAAGTATGGTAAAGATGTTCCTATTGAAATAGCATTTCAATTTGAGAGACAACGCGGAAGGTATGAAGGGATCGCAGCATCTTTAGCTAGAATGCGGAATTCGTCTGTGGCAGAAGAGATTTCGCGGAGTGATGAAAGGTTGGGAATTGAACAATGACCACCTCATTCGAAGAGGAATTAACGAAACTCATCAACAGGCATAGCATCGAAAATCAAAGCGACACACCAGATTTCATCTTGGCGCAGTATGTGCGTAATTGTCTCCATGCGTACAATGTTGCTGTTCTGCGAAGGGATAAATGGTATGGCGAACAGGGATTAAAGAAAATAGGGTTAAAGCCATGAGTGTATGCATTGACCCTACGCGCGATTGGGCTAGTTTAGTTATGGGAGTGGTTGCGGGACAAGCTCTTTGGTCGCTTGGCCGAAATGTGTTTGTTCGAACGCAAACGCGGACCACGCATGACATCGCCAGGGAAGTTCATTCGCGCACGTTGGTTCCGCTTGTGTGGACAACTGATGAAAATGGCGACGATAAGCTAACGCTCCAAAACGGTTGTGAGATAGGCATTCCCGCGCGGCAGGCCAGATTGACTAAGCGGAATTTCGATGAAATTGTTGACCGCATCGTGAAAGTTGTTGAGGAACAACATAATTCAGAGGATTACGATGATTGAAAAGAAGGCGATACCTATGTTTGTTGGACCGCGCAAGGCGGAATGGCGTGCTTCCGCGCGGGTTATGAAGCCGGATATTGTGGAGCATCCGCGAAATGCGTTGCCTCTGTTGGCTTTTGATCCTGGCCAGACAACCGGATGGAGCCTAATTGTATTGCCGCGCAAGGGTTTAGATGGAAAAGACATCTTCTCCTCAAATTTCGAGACTCTTCTATTGAACCGTTTAGAATGGCGGCATGGCCAAATCAATTGTGAGCACGAAGATTTCGGAGCGCGCGAAATGATGAAGCTTTGCGAAAAATGGCCCAACGCAGCGGTTTTGGTGGAGGATTTTATATTGCGCGCCAATCGAAATGAAATGACGCGAAATCTGTTGTCTCCGGTAAGGGTTACAGCGAAATTAGAGCACTATTTGTGGAGGGTAGGTAGACAAATGATATTGCAACAGCCATCAATGGCGAAAACAACTGTGACAGATGACCGGCTGAAAATCTGGAATTGCTATGTACCTGGACAACCTCACGCGCGGGATGCTGACCGGCATATATTGACCTACATTCGCAGATGCTATGGGCCACAAGGGGTTTCCGCGCGCTTAGCGGCTTGGCCTTACGCTTATGAAGTTAAGGTAGATAGCGGCAGAAAAGGTAAGGAGGTGAAAGGTGTTGTAAGAGAAGGTGTTTCGGTGGTGTCCAAATGAACTGGTTTAAGAGCGCAAACAATAGACATCACTATTTGCGAATAGTTAGCGGTCCAGCGCAGGGTAGAACCGTTGAATATTACGGAACGCCGAAAGTCATTGTGATAGCGGAAGTTTCGAAGGTTGGCCTAGTGGATCGCACTTTTTGGCATGACTATAGCCAGAACAAATACGGCAATTACGCGCATTCCCGCGATTGTCGCTGTAATTGGCATGAAGGAAGGGTGGAAACCATTCGCGCTTCTGTTAAGGAAAATGACAATGAAATACGCGATCAATCAAGGGAATAGAGACCGCACTTTATCATGGACTTGCGAATTAGGTTTGGAGCTATTCCTTCGCGACTATGCAAGGGAAATGGGAATATCTCTTTCGTCGGCAATTAGGAGGTTGGTGCTTATTGGCGCGCGTTGTGAAAAAGAGCATTCGAAATCTGTTCCTTCCCAAGATATTTCAACACTCTAAGGGTCGAAGAAAGAACGGAGAATGATTAACGTTGTATGCGACAACTGCCAAAAAGTGTTGCGGGACAGTCCATCTGAGGGAGAGGTGAATTTCCAACCAGAGAAAAGAGTAACGCTTATAATGCAAATTCAGGGAACCGGGTCACGTCCAATTGATATGGATTTGTGTGTTGCCTGCGCTAAAAAGTACATAGCGAAATTGCGCTAATGACTAAGAAGGGGAAATGAAAAGAGAGCCTAAATTGTGGAGATATTGTCCCTGGTGCGGACATCGAATTCATTACCATTCGAATAAAGGATGTCGAGTTAATCAGGCCATCGAAAGCAAGGTTCCCACAAAAGGTGAAAAGGTGATTTTGGATGAAACGCTGGAAGGGCCGGAAATCGTAACTGTAGCAACGGGTTTGGAAGGGAGCGAAAATCATCAGCTTGTGTTAGTTAACCGAAAATGCGAATGCAAAGCACAATCTGACCTTTTTGATTTAATTAGTGAACCTAAATAATTGGTGGTTGGGTTGTGAACAGCCTGTGGATAAAGCTGTGGATAACACAACATATGGGCATAGTTAGACTGTCTAACCACAAAATAGAGGTTAAATTCGAGATTGAATGAATAATGACTTTTGTTTATACAAAAGCCTTGACCTGCGGCGATGTCGCGCGTAGGGTGAAACGAAGGCGTTGTTACACAACGTTTTTCAACCGGATAACAATATACTCGATCGCTGCGAAGCGGTCCTAAAAAAGCATGTTGTATCGTTGTTACGAAAACCTTTGCGTCCGTTAGGTTTTCGTAAGGGTCGAAAGGGGAATGGAATAGTGGATTTTGTGCGCCATTTTGGGTCAGCACGTCCGTATGGTGACTTTGCGAAGAAGTACCGCGAAAATGGTTGGAAGAATCCAATTCCCTTACCTGCTAAAAAGAAGGGACCACCTCCAAAGGGCACAACTGGCCATAATGCGCCAAATGTAAACGGAGAGCTTATATCTCACTGGATCGAAAGAGAACCGAAAAACAATATCGGGTTGCGTTTGCATTCAATAGAATTCGGTGACTGGAAATTTGATGCTCAAAACGATCAGTGGCAGGATTTAGAGAATAAGACTTTCGACGTAATTGGGATTGATATAGACGAACATCCAGAAGAAGATAAAACCGGATGGTCTCAATATCTCACTCTTGCAGAAGGTTACAAACACAAAGGAAAAGTGGTGAAAGGTCTTGGGCCACTACCGAATACCTGGACCTCTTCCGCGCGGAGTAATTCGAAAGCCGGAATTCGCTTCTTTTTAGCTCCTAGTGGTCTCTATTGGCGCGGTGACTGTGGACGCTTCGGATCGAATATTGATGTAATTTCGCCTGCGTACCGTTTCGCTGTTGTATTTCCTAGCTTTCATCCAAAAGCCGGAAATGACGGTATCGGCCAATATCTTTGGTACGCACCAGGTTTCGCGCCTGATGGCCAGGACTTTTCTGCGGAAATCCCGAAGGTGAAAGAGCTTCCGCTGTTGCCGGATTCTTGGGTCGAATTTCTGACTCAGGGTTATATCAAGTACGAAGCTATCCCAATGGATATGACCTCTAGTTACGAAGAGTTAAAGTCTTGGGCCACAGTATATTTCGCGAATCATAAAGGTATGTGCAAGAGCGATGATCCACGAAAGCCGGGTATGGAGGATCGCCTAGCGAAAAGGCTTGCGGAGCTTAATGATTCGGAAGAGGGTTTAGATCGCGGGTCTCATCCTTTGTTAACGAAGGTCCATTATGAGTTTTTTAGTATGGGATCAGTGAATGGTCACACTGGTTGGATGACGGCAATTAAGGAGTTTGAAAACGCTTGGCGCGCAGACGTTTTGGCGCGTCATAAGCGGACTACGAAAGAAGCCGATTCTGAAATTGAGCGGTCTAGAACTGGCGCGCTGCGAAAGCTCAAGGGAAAATGGGAAGAGTTTGCGGTTAATGGCAATTCCTATTTTAAGGATTATGACCCTTGTATAGCGGACGCTAGTCCAAACGGTGACTGTGGCGGCTCGAAAGATGTTGAGGGAGCGGTACTTTCAAGGGAAGCAAAGTTGGCGGAGGCCAAACTTTCGGTTGTCGGTAAAGGCTTTAGTGGTGACTGGATTACTAAGGGCGACAACGGAATTGGCGAGAAGGGCGGAAGCGGAAGTGAGGGTAGCGGTAAAGGTAAGACTGGTGAAGGTGGAGGGTTAGCAACGGGCGGAGGGTTTCCGCGCACGAAGGCCAGAGAACCGGGCGACTATGAGCTAAACGATGACGGCAACGCAAAGCACTTCCTAGATTTGCACAAAGGCTATATTCTCTGGATTCCTAATGGCCCCTGTAATTGGCTGTTGTGGTACCCGAAAGCTATAAGACGGCCTAGTGTTGGTGGTGGCGTAGGGGATGGCGTAACTGTCGAGGGCGGAAGGTGGCGGTTTGACGAAATCGACCTAACCGCAACGCTTTTCAGGAGGGTCAAGGAACGCCAGCAGAAGTATGCGAAAAAGTTGACGGCTGACTACATGAGGGTAAAGGGCCAAAGCGGAAGCCAGGCTAATAAGGGACTAGGTACTCTGGCGAAACGGTGGGAGAATTGGGCCAATAGGAGCGGCTTTCATGGTGCTATCAAGAGCGCGCTAAGCGCAGCGAAAAGCGTTCGCGGAGGCCAAATTTCGGTACTGTTTGAGGAACTAGACGCCGACAGAAGGGTACTAGGGTGCAATGGCCAGGTCATTAAAATTGAGCGGGATGGCCAAATTTCGATCATGGAAAATAGTCGAGAGTTGTTGATTACCAAGGATACTCACGTTAAATACCTACCGCTCAAGGAACAACGCCGTCTAATAAAGGAACCGGGGTATTATCAGTATCTCGAATTGAGTTTGGCAGAGGTGGAGAATTTAGAAAGGGGCTATTTCGCCTTTCGCCTCTTTTTAAAGCGTTTTCGCCCGATGGACGATTTAGGGTATTTCCAAAAGCTTTGCGGGAGCGTGCTTTTGGGCGATACGCCAGAAAAGGCGGTTTGGTTCTTTTGGGGCGAACCGGATTCCGGCAAGACGACGATGATCGAGTTGCTGCGAAAAACGTTGGGGGACTACGCTTGTGCGCGGTCGCCGGATATTTTCAAGAGTGTTCACCTTAACCCGGCTTTAGCGACCGCGTTAAGTATGAGACTTATGGCGGTACATGAAATGGGCGATAATGAGATAAATTGCCCGCTATTTAAGACCCTCAGCGGCGGAGACCAGGTCGCCGTTGAAATGAAGGGCCAAAATAACATCATCACCGACGTTCCCCAATTCACGGTAATCGTTGACACCAACACGATTCCGCGCGTCCCTAATGAAGATTTAGCCTTTCGAAATAGGTTGCGGGTCATAAGGTTTCGGCATAAAGCGACGGATTGGGAAAAAGGCAAGGAAGGCAAAAAGGCGCAGCAAGAGCTTTACGAATTCGGCAGGGAAGCCTGTTTAGCCTGGCTAGTTGAGGGAGCAAGCCGATACGTTACGGAAGGGCTAGATCCTGTACCGGACGAAATTAGGCTAGCGACAACGGAATTCACTTCGCAGCTAAGCGACATTTCGGTTTTCGTGGAGGAATGTTTGGTTAAGAAGGAGGGCGAATTTACGCGAAATGAGGATATTAAGGCTTATTTGGAGGCTTGGCTATTAAGGAATAATTTGGATTTAAGGGGATGGACGCAATCGAAGATTACCCAAAGGCTTAAGGATATGGGTTACACTAATGGCGTGAAAAAGGTAGAAAGGTCAGATGGAAAGGGTAAGACGGCAAGTAGAGGTTTTTTCGACGTTACATTGCGTCATCCAAAAGGCGAAATATAGGCACGGTTACACTTTTGAAAGTGTAACCGTTTTGGTTAGGGAAAGCCGTTGTGGGAGAGGGGATTACGGAATGAGGTGGAATAGAGGTACGGTTACACTTTTTTGGAGTGTAACCGGGGGCGAAATGGCCTGTTACAGAAGTGAATTCGGGGAGGGAGTGTAACCGGAGTTTGGGCAGGTCGGATAGGTTAAATGGTGGTAAGGTTACAGTTACACTTTAAGTTGAATAGATATGAAGGAAAAGTAGTTAGCTATGCTAATAAAAAATGGTGCGGGGGTATTGCGTTTTATAAAAAAGAACTGGACCCAAAGTGTAACCGTAACCGCTTGTCCAGCAAACACTTTCGGACCTGCGAAAATGCTTGCGGCGCGACGCATTTCGCCTGGTTACACTTTTGAAAAATTCGAAGTCGAGTAACAAATCGCAGGTCAGCGCTTTTTGTATAATGTTAGCTGAGAAAGGAGACCGAAATATGTTGTGTAACAACATCTTTCGATTAGAGACCGAAAAGCGTTGTGCGACAACGCTTTTCGCCAAATTGAGCGCAGCGCAAAACAACGAAAGTTGTTGTGCGCGAAGCGAATTGAAAAGCCTTGCAACGCAAGGGTTTTCGGATTTCGCGCGAGCAAGCGCGAGCGCCAACCCCTCCGCGAAGTTTTCAACCGAAAAAGTGAAAAAGGGTGAATTAGCATGTCAACACCATTAGACCCGTCAAATTTACCGGACGGCAATTCCGAATATTGTTGGGGGAGTGGAATTTTCCCACCAGGCATAGCCTCCAATATCGGCCAGCAAAACCAGCAAGACGATTTCGGAGAGGACTACCCCTCTCAAGGTCTTCAGGCCAAACATTCAGGCGGGTACGAAAACCCAATTACCGGCTCAGGCCCCGACGGTTACGCTTTAGCCGTTGCCGCGCGAAGAACTGATACATTAGATAGTGATTCGCCGATTGATTTCGAAATAGAAGGTAACGTAGATCGTTACGGACCTAATCCCGCTTTGGTTCAAGAGCCGCCACAACCAAACGTTCCTTGGTGGACCGAATTCGAAATTCTCCCACCGGAAACGCCAAGAGCGCCATAATAAATTAGGAGCACGCGCACCTTAACCAGCACACCACACCGCGGAACCCCAACTAGCACAAAGGATTTCAAAAGAACAATCAATTTGAATTGGAGTTGAAATGAGAAACAAGCAAGCGATCCTCTTAGTCATCTTAGGCGTTGTTATTCTGTTGATGCTCTTAGCTTTTTGTGACAGGCCAGAGGACAACCAAATTCACCCGAAACATCCTTATCAGCAACGGGATTCGACCATCTATTACAGGGAGCCACCAGACAACCGACAACCAATTGTCATCAATTATCCTGACCCGCTGCTAAATTCACCTTACTACGGAGCGCGCTAAATGACGAAACCTCCACTCCCACAACAAGATTCAGACAACAGCCAAAATAGTTCTCAGGTGCAACTAGTTGGAAGCGCGGAAGGTCCAGACGTTTTCGTAGCGACAATAGGAATGAACCTTCCTACCTTTACCAAAACAAAGGAGCAATTCGAACAGGAAGCTATAGCTAAAGGTGAAAAACCATCTATTCGCGACTTTCTTAAATGGCACGTTCCCCTATTGATGCGCGGAGACTTCCGGCCGCAAGACCTCGCGAATTATGACCCTAACAAGAAATACCGCACAGACCCGACAGGCCGGTTACTTTGTTACGGTTACACAAAAGCCGGTTTCCGTTGCAAGCATTTAGCGGTTAACCGTTATCCGCGCTGCAAATTTCACGGAGGCCAGCTTCACCCGTTTGATAAGATCAAGCCTCCTGCCACCAGCGCGGAATCCCTTGGCGCACAGGAGAATTCGCGCGAAAAATCACGCTATCGTTTATTTCAGGAAGGATTACTGACCACCGACGATTTAGACGACGAAGAGCTAGCGACCTGTTCTTTTCGCGGATCAAACGGCAGATTATACAAGCCGAAAACGGTTTCTCGCGAAATGGCGCACGCTTTCACGCGCGCAATTTTCGACCGCGCACAGACTGAAATGCGAAGTCACACAGTCGAAGCCGCGAAGACGATAGCCCAAATAATGATGGATGACCACAACGATCCAGAAATTCGGTTAAAGGCCGCGAAGGAACTAATTGAGCGCAACTTAGGACGCACGCCTCAAGTTGTCGCGATAACGGCAACCGCGCCTTGGGAGCAGATTTTCGACGGAATCGCTTCTGGCACAAGGGAAGAGAGCCGCGCCAAAAGGCAAATAGAAACCACGCGCGGAGACACGCCACCAAATCAACCAAAACCGTTGCAACAACCGGCAATAGACGCGGAGGTGATAGAAGACCAAGAAGCACACAAACCCAAAGACAGGCTATTTGAGCGCAACCCGGCAATTCTGGCGCAGACACTCGAAATCGACCCTGACGCTGAGCCGCCGCGCTAGCCAACCCCACGCGGAAACCGCAGGGTCAGGGTGCTTGACCTCGCAGGCGGAGCGGAGTAAAGTCCCTGGTGGGACGCGAAAAGCGCTCCGCCACAACACATTTCGAGCGAAATTTCGAGAAAGGGTCGAAAAATGGGACAAGTTGGGCAAAGGCCAAAACAATTCAACCCAATCCAGCGATACAAGGACAATACGGACGATTTGCTTTTGACACAGGCAGTTGTCGAAAAACGTTATCGTAACCGTCCAATCTCCGATTTCACCGGATTCAAAGAATCCACGAAATCGAAGAGCGTACCGCCAATGCCGCCAAGGGAGCCAGGCGGTCTGTAATCGAAAGGTAAACGGAGGCAACCCATTTGAGCGCGAAAGGAAAGATTCATGCATTCCCCCCTGAATCGACCAACCGCGATCATGGGTCGGGAGTCCCGGCAAAATCGACCCTTGCCGGGAATTCCCGATTTTCGAAAGCTATTGCTAGGCTTCCTCTTTCTGATCCATTCTTCTTACAAGAATTGCATTTCTTTTCGGGAGTGGATTTATCCGGTAGGGTCAAATTATCAGCGCACACTCTCAGCAATCCCCTTTTGAGAAAGCAGGAATAATGGTATTTCTTTACAAGGCAACTTTGCACAGGGTTGTCTCTCCGGTCACGTTATCGGTGAATTTGGATTTGGGGTTTAATCTGGTTAAGACGCAATTGATTCGCCTAAATGGTGTTTCGATGCCAGCTACGTCAGAAGCGAAGGCGAAAGCTGTTGCTATCATTGATGATTGGCTCAATAGGCATCCGATTTTCGTTGTCCACACTCTTCAGAGCAGGGAGCCTTTTGGTCGCTTTTTCGGTACCGTTTACAGCAGGTGGGGAACTTCGCTCAACCGTAAATTGGTGAGAGCTGGTGTGGCACAAGAGATTCCAGACGCGGAAATCCCCACAGACGAACCGGAAGAGGATTTGGATTCTGTTATCTGTGAAGTGGTTTCAGACGACGAATTGCCGGAAATTGTCCAAGAGCCAGAAGACGAACCGGAAGAGGACCGCGAACCGGAAATAGACGAAGATGAGCTAGTGGCCGAAGATGACGAATCTGATGGTACAGATGCTCTAAAGGATTCTATGGCTTCTGAAGTGCAAGATTTCGGAGAACAGGAATTGACTGGTGAACCGGAAGATTTGCTAGAAGAAATGGACGAAGCCGAATTGATTGATGAAATCAGAGAGGAATTGCCACGTCGCAGGCGTTGGCGGTTGAAATCTGCCGATAGAGGCGCGAAAACGCAAGTGCCAGAAGGCGATCCGCACGAAGCTGACCCAATTTCAGCAGAGGCGGAGACTCCGTGATCTACTTTGAAGCCTCATGCCTGCGATCAATGAATTTTCAAGGGAGACAGGACAATTCCATCAGCACCAGTAGTCAAGACGGTTGGCGACGTGATACGGCACGTTGCACCGAATTCAGCAAGAAAGAAAAGGAAAAATGGCAAAAAAGGGAAAGCTAAGCAACTTCGGCGGAAAAAAGGCACAGCCCTATAAAAAGGGTGGCGGTCGCAAAAAGAAGGGATAACGCCGAAAACCGTTGAAAGACAAGGGAATTGGCGACACTCGACAAATGGGCCATCTATGACCATCCGCTAATAGCTTGGGAGCCTAACGCGGGACAGTTAGAGATTGCCGAAAACAATTGTCGTCACCAAGTCCTTTGCGCGGGAAGACGTTTCGGTAAATCGCGCTGTGGAGCGATGAAGATTGTTCCCGAAATCTTTTATACCAAGCCACTTTCCAGCACGCTTTTAGAGAAGGGTCAACGTCGCGAATTCTGGATAGTAGGACCGGAATATTCGGACTCCGAAAAGGAATTTCGCGTAATTTGGAATATTGTTAAAAAGCTCGAAATGCCAATGGAAAAGGGCAGTTACAACAATCTCGAATCAGGAGATATGCAAATTGTCTTATGGGATGGGACGTTTGTTGTTGCAGCTAAATCCGCGCGCTACCCTGATCGCCTTGTGGGAGAAGGACTTTCAGGCGTTATTTTGGCAGAAGCCGCAAAGCTCAAACGCAATTTGTGGACAAAGCATATTCGTCCTGCCCTTTCTGACTTTAACGGTTGGTCTTTCCATTCCTCCACACCAGAGGGAAAGAATTGGTTTTATGAACTATTCACGCGCGCAATTGACCCAGAGAATACGGAATGGTCTGGTTGGAAAATGCCAGCGTGGAGAAATCCCTACGTTTATCGGCAACCTACTTTAGACGAACACGTCGCGAAACTCCTTGAATTGCAACGGACTTCCTACGAATCCGTTTTCAAATTGAAAAGAGACCATAATCTCCAAATTGACTCAGAGATTATGGATGAGATAAATGACCTTACGCCAGAGGCTTTCAAGCAAGAAATAGGCGCGGATTTCACCGAATACGTTGGTCGCGTATTCAACGAATTTGATGAAGACATCCACGTTTCCTCTTTGAATTACAATCCGGCCTGGCAATCATTCGGCGCGGTAGACTACGGATACACCAATCCTAGCGTTTGGTTATTGGTGCAAATTGGTCCGTGGGGAGAAATCAACGTGCTTAATGAAGTGTACGAAGAGGGTTTGGCCCCAACGGATTTCGCGGATTTGATCCTTTATCGTAATCTGCGACCTTCCAATATGACTTGCTTTTATGCTGACCCTGCCGACCCTGGCGCGTCCCGCATTCTTGAAAGCAAGTTACAAATTCGCTCCAAGCCTCATACGGGCGGAGAATTGCAGGTCCGCTTGCGGCAGATTCGAAAAGCGTTGCGCGAGACCAGAAACGTGATACCGGAATACTGGATGCCGGATGAGCCGATACCGGGATCAAATAGGCCGCGCTTAATGTTTGATCGCAAATGCAAAAGGACAATTCAAGATTTCCTCAATTATCGTTATCCTGAATTGAAAACCGAAGTCTCCGAAGTCACCGAAAAGCCAATGAAAAAGGATGACCACGGACCAGAAGCGTTGGGACGCTTGTTCGCTGGCCTATGGGGAGCAGAAGACAAGCCAAAAGGCGCAGTAGTACACCAAGCAACCTTCAAACGTGAAGGGAAACAACAGGTTCCAGCAGGGCCAGTCTTTCTAGATGCCCTCGCAAATTGGCGCAGATAGAAACATTACCAGGGAGACATTATGCCGAAGCGTGGATGGTCAGACGCAGCTAGAGCGAAATCCCTTGCGGTTAGACGTGCTAAAGCAACGGGAAAACCTGTTGGAAAAAGCACTATTGTTTATCACCATACAACGCCAGCAAATGCGGCAAAGATAATGAAAGGCGGTTTCAAATCTGGAAAGGTAATGGCAGGGGATAGAAACATCTATTTCTCAAATGTTAAGCGCGGAGCAGCAGGTATGTTTGGGCCAACTGCAATAGGTGTGAAAGTGCCACGTCGCAAATTGAAAAAGGACACAAACGCATTTGCGGGAGCACCAGGCATAGTTAAAGCTGTAAAGGGTGAAAAGTGGTATAAGGCACCAGCTTCCAGCTTAAAAAACGCGCAAATTAAATCGGTAAGTGGCAAGAGGACGCGAAAACGCAAGCGCCGCAAGACATTAAGCTTAGAAACGTTGTGATGAAATGCCTTACATACCAAGACAATACGATTCCGCCAAAGACTTTCGGAGTCAGAAGGCGATTCCGAATATTGTTGATGACATGGACGCGCAACGCATCCATTCTTATCAGCTTTATGACGATTTCTATTACAACCGGCCTGAGACCTTTTGCGTGACAGTTCGCGAGAATTCAGATACCGAAATCTATTTGCCGTCAACAAAGAAGATCGTTAATGCGACCGCGCGATTCCTCGCGGTCGATTTCAATTTCACCCTCAAGGGCGGAAGTATCGACCAGGTAGAAAACTTCTTGCACAATCTCTTTGCGCGAGAAGAGATTATGCGCCGCTTTATTCGTGGCAAGCGCTCCATGCTGACGCGCGGAGACTTGGTTTGGTACATAACCGCAGACCCAGACAAACCAGAGGGAAAACGGTTGACAGTCAACACAATTCACCCTGGCAACGTCTTCCCAATAGAACATCCCGACGATGACACGCGCGTAATCGGTTGGCACATAGTCGATTTGGTCTCTGACCCTCGCGATAAAGATGATCCAGATAAACAGGTGGCTAGACGACAGACCTACAGGCGGAATGCCAGCGGCGAAATCACTTATGAGGCAGCAACTTTCGAAATTGGTACATGGGATGACCGAAATCTGAAAAAGGACGAAATCAAGCCGGTCTCAATCATCAAAAAGCAATTCACGTTGCCGCGCGAAATCACTGCGTTTCCAGTGTATTTGGTGCCTAATCACGAACCTGATGGTAGCTCTTGGGGAATGTCATTGGTCGCAGGCATGGAATACATCATAAACGCTCTGAATCAGTCTATAACCTACGAAGATTTGACGTTGGTGTTACAGGGTTTAGGTCTTTATGTTTCGACTGCTGGACCTCCTATAGACGCAGCAACCGGAAAAGCCGGAAAATACAAATTGCATCCTGGTAATGTTGTCGAAATAGAACACGATGACGATTTCAAAAGGGTTACCGGAGTAACTAGTTTATCGCCATTCCAAGAGCACATAAACGCTTTAGATCGTTGGGGAATGGATGGCTGTGGCGTGCCTGATATGGCTACTGGCTCAATAGAAGTCAGCGTAGCGCAGAGCGGAATTGCGCTGGCGCTGAAAATGGGACCAATTATTGCGGAGAATTCAGACCGTGAATTGGCATTAGGTGGTAAATGGGACCAAATAGGATATGACCTCATAAATGGATGGATGCCTGCTTATGAGGGAATTCGTTCCGATACCGAATTCAAAGCGATATTTGGCGATCCAATGCCGATTAACCGTGAAGCCTATATTAACGAATTAATCCAATTATCGGTAATGAATTTGATTACGCTTGATGAGGTCCGCGAAAAGCTCGAAGTAATTGGTTATGAGAATACTGCTGGTGTTGTCGAACAGCTTTACGAACAAATGGAAAGGCGCGCAATTTCGAATTCAGGCGGAGCTTTCATGGAAGAAACGCCGAATCCCCAAGAGGAACAACAATATTCGGAGTGATGAAATGGCGTGGACAGATGCCGCAAGATTAGCCAGCGCCGCCGCGCGAAGGGCGAAAAAAGGCACTGGTATTGGTTCTATGAGCTTTAATCCAAACAAGCATCTTAGAACACCAAAGGGGAGAATAAGCAAAACGGGAAAGGCGGCATTAAAGAAGCAATATATAAAACAGGGTGGCAGCAATACATTACGCGGAGGGTTAGGGAAGGCAAATAAAAAGAAAAGCGCCGCTTCAGATTCCGCAAAGAATTTGAATAAAACCAAAAAGGCTTATATAAGGCCAACACATACAAGCGGAAAAAGAGTAAAGGGTGCCACTGGTAGATCAATTAGGATGAGATAGTGAAATGTCCGAAAGGCCAGAGCTATTCACACTTGAATTTTGGCAAGCCACCATAACCCAAGCGGTACATGGAATGGCGGCAGGGGGAATTGGTCCGTTAGTTGCGCATCAAGCGAATTTGATTGGAGATGTCCCTTGGTACGGTATTATGTCATCAATGGCCGCAGGTGCTTTAATCTCCTTTTTGGGATCGCTTACTACACTTAGGATTCCAGGCCGCGTACCTGGCTCTTTCCTCAAAGAGACCACCGAAGAGGCGCGGGTAGAGCGAATGGTGTTGCGAGAAGAGGCAATTGCCTTGGAGCGCAAGCGAATTCGAAACGCTATAGAAGACAAGAACTTTGGTGATTATATGGACAGGCATAGAGCGGACGAACCTCGCGAATATGGCCTAAGCGGTGAGATGCATAGCGTCGAAGGCGAAAACGCTACTTGGACAGACCCTTTCGAAGCTAACCAAAATTGCTCTGTAACAGACACGGAGGGGAACAAGGTTGCTGAATTCAATAACGAATCGCGGCCTGTTCCAATGCAAGACGTTCCAAGACGCGAACCACCGGAAACCTATGCGCCACAACGGATTTCGCAAGAGCCAGAGATTTCCGGCCTACCAACTTGGGCACAAACGGAGCGTGATCTAGACATCTATCCCGAAGTGCCTGAGCCACAACACAATTCAGAAGAGGATTGGCCGCAGGGCGGAAAGCGCGGAAAACATTCGCAAGGAAAGGAATAAGGAAAATGGTAACAACTGCATTAGTGTGGTTTCTCTGGATCGCTTTATCCGTTTTGATTGTGCTTGTGTTGGTTGAATTGTTTGCTACCGCAACAGCAATCAAGGTGATTAAGCACGTCGAAACAATTGAAGACGAATACCGTTCACATTCGCGTGTCACCTATCGGTATCCTGAGCCAAACCAGGTGAAATTGCAAGAGTCACCGACCATTCACCCTCAAGAAGACTGAAAACTGTTGCTAGAGAAGGGATTTCATCATGGCTTGGACTGATGCGGCTAGGATCGCAAGCGCTGCTGCTAGACGTGCAAAGGGTAAAACTGGACTTCGAAAAGGAGGAGCTAATCTTAGTCATCGTGGATCAAAAAAGACTTTTCCAACCGCCACAACTGGATATGCAAAATTGAAATCGAATAAGCCAGCAGCATATGGAGTTAGAGTAAGTGCTAGAACAGGTCAGGGATACCGAAAGGTTGGGAACGCTGTTGGTGTAAAGGCGCCATTTTCTGCCGGTGGAGTTGTAAAGGGTAAAGGAAAAACTGGATGGAAAAAGCCTAGTCAAATGGGTGCTCCATTAATTAGGACAAAAAACAAGGTGAAAATGAATAAAACTTTTGATTCTCCAAAAGCAATGGAAAGGGCAAGAAAAGCCAATAAAGGTGCAATGCTTCGGCGCAGGGCAAAACGTCGCAAGGGATAATATGGGCTATTCGACAGAAGGTGATATTGTGCCTTTCAAATCGAAAGCGCAGCAGCGCTTTGCATTCGGGACGCATCAGCCTTGGGCTAAGACGTGGGCCAGACATACCAAAAGCTTCAAAAAGCTACCTGCTCGAAAACACAAGCGCCACAAGGGAAGACGAAAGAGGAAGTAATGCTAGATAGGTTGTGGGAGAAGCTAGCTCAAAAGGTCGCGGTCAGGGTAGGCGAAATTCTCCAAGCGAATTTGCCGAAGATCATTGAGACCATCGTTAGCACAGTGATAAACGAAGTCTTCAAACGCTATCAAATTCTGGCCCCTACCAACGAAATTCGAAATACCGTCAACGATATAATGTCTCGAATGGGAATCAGGCGATGAAACGTGATGACATCGTAAAATGGTTGCAGCGCAGGGCAATTCAGGCCGCACCATTCGAAGCGTGCGGTTTTATTTTGAACGATGGCGAAATCATCGAGATTCCAAATGGCGCGGAAGACCCTTCGCGTCATTTTTTGATGACCTCTGATGGCTTGGCGAAAACCCTTAAGCCAGGCCAGATTTCGCGAATTATCGGCATCTGGCATACGCACCCTAAAGGCTCAAATGAGCCTAGCTACACAGACATTCACGCGATGAGTATTGGTGCGGTACAACCGGATTGGCTCTATCTGATCGCCACTGGAAGCGCGGTAACCTGGTGGAATCCGAAAGACTATGTGCCACAAGACAATTCGTTTTGGAATGAATTTGTAGCATGAGCGCTCCCTTTTTCGATGATGAAGAGGAATGGGATGAATTCCATGAATTAGAAGGTTTTCCTAGGCCACTAGTAAAGATGTCTAAGAGGGCCAGGCGCGCACGTTGGCTAGGTGGTCTCCTGGCAGCAAATGCGGTATTTGAAAAGAGCTTAAAAGGCGCATTAAACAAGACTTCTGGTGCTGTGGCAGAAGCGTTCTCCCCCAAGAGATTTGAAGGACTTTCACCAGAGGCAGAAAAAGCTCAAATTGTGTTGGCGCAGAACGATATTCGGCAAGATTTGGAAAAGCTTTTCCAGTCCACTCAAGGCTTTGTGGATACTGGAAAGCGCCGCGCGGCAGGGGAATCCGCTAACGCTTCGATGTCTGAGCAGCGCCATTTAATCGAACGAATTTTTCCCAATCAGAATGACCGGAACAGATACCGGGAATCGTTGCTAGCCACTGCAATTCGGAATCAAGAATCAAGGGAGACCCGAATCCGTGATACGAAAATTCCTCTCTCACAACAGGTTTGGAAGACACAAGCGCTTTCGCGTGGTCTTGTGGATAAAGTTATTAATGATGGCTTGGCGTCTGGCAAAGGTTATCGTCAAATTGCTAAAGAGGTCCGACATCTGGTGAATCCTGGTGCGCCAGGCGGTATTTCGTATGCAGCACTTCGCTTGGGACGCACGGAGATTAACAACGCATTTCACGCGCAGAGCATAGCCGACGCGCGGAACCAACCGTGGATTGACCATATGCGTTGGAATTTGGGAATGAGGCATCACGTTCCTGATGAATGTGATGAATGGGAAGATAGGTTATTTAGAGCGGACGAAGTGCCACCATTACCTCATCCGAATTGTTGGTGTTACACAACGCCGGAAATGCCTGATTGGGAAACCTTTTCGCAGAATTTGACAATGGGAGTTTATGACCCTTACATAAATCAGGTAATGGCAGATTGGGATAAAAACGTTGCGGCCAGAGCGTATGTATTTCGTGATTTTGATACTGGAAAAGAGTACGCAGTCGAAGGACCAGAATGGCGCGTAAGATCGCCAGAGGACTACGCACGGAATAAGGCTGCGCTAGAACGGATTAACGCAGTATATCCAGAATTGCATGGTGGCTTTTATGGCGTGTCAATTCCTGGCCAGCGCGGAACAACAATTGATCCGCGCTCAACAGAAGAATTGGCGGAAGCCGTCGAAACAATGGCCAAGAAATATCCAGATGTTAAATTGCTGCGCTTGGGATTTGGTGATACCGGAAAGGATTATGGCATTACATTTTGCTCTGATCCTAATGGCTCTGTAACTGTGCCGACAAAATGGGGAACTGAATTACCAATTCCAAATTCATATTACAGTCGAATTGTGCTGAATCAGGATATGGCTAAAGAGTATTCTGGATGGTGGGAAAAGGCTAAAAGCGATGAAATGTCGCGATTTCACACTGTAGGCGCGGCTTCTCAACCTATTCTGTCCACCTATTACCATGAATTCGGTCACGCAATGGTTAATGCGTTGGGTAACAAGGGGTTACCGGACGCTAAACCGCCTGACATGATTACCGGAGTACAGGTGAATAGAGCGGTAAAGGACGCATGGAAAGCGCAAAAGACATCTGTTCCGTATAAGGAATGGATTAGAAACAATTTGTCTGGTTATTCATTTCAGAAAAGAGGGAGTCATTTACTTGATAAAGACGAAGCATTAGCGGAGGCATTCGATGTTGTGGAGCGGTTAGGCAAAGAGGGGGCCACTCCTGCTGAATGGGCATTGCATAAACTACTAACAGATAGGTACAAGGCACGTTATGGGTAGACGAAAGCACTTGTCTAACATAGAGATTCAGGCCAACTTTGATGAATGGCTCAAAAAGGCGATGAAGGGAGAATATCCGCGTGCTGAATTAGGATTAGAGGAAGAGGTAATTGCTGCGCTGACGGCAATTGCGTACAGATTTCCAAACTTCAGAAATGAAGACATCAGAATTGCAAGAGAGCAATTCCAGAAGCAGAAGCGCGGAGACTTCCGCCGCGAAGAGGAACGGACGCTGAAAAGACTGTGACCTCCGCGCGGAAACGCTGCTGACCTGCGGAAATTCGACCTGCGAAAACCCTTGTGCCACAAGGCCATCAGGACTAATATGTGGCTTAAGGTCCGACCGGCTGAAAAACGAAAAGTGAGAAATTCGATGGTTTCAGAGAAGTTTTGGACAATTTGGGGATTACCGCTCCCTTTTGGCGCAGAAGAGGAAGAGGAAAAGGAAAAGCCGAAAGATGAAGCGGGACAACAGAATTCGCCGGATTCGAAACCTCCTGAAAAGAAGGAAGATTCAGACGACGAAGACAATCCATATGCAGGACTCTCCGCTAAGGAACTTCGCCGTATTATCTCTGATACTGAGCAATCGAAGAAAGACGTTGAGGCAGAACGGGATTCATTCAAAGAAAAGGTAGACGAAGCGGAACGCGCAACAAAGACCAAAGAAGAAAATCTCGAAAATGACGTAAAGGCAAGGGACGCAACGATTTCCACGCTCCGCGCAACTAATGCGAAGTTGGCCATCATCAACGGGATTCTGATGGAAACGAAGTGGCGTTGGCACAATCCCGAAATCGTTGCGCAGCAACTAGATTCAAAGCTAGTCAAGGTCACTGACGACGGCAAGGTTGATGGGTTGCAGCGCGAATTAGCAAGGGTCGCAAAGGATCACAGTTATCTCTTGGTAAAGGGGAATTCGAATAACCAAGGGTCAACAGGAATTCAGCCCGGTCAGGGCAGTAGTCCAAATCAAGGGAAAAGTCCCAAAGATTTGGCGAAAGATTATCCCGCACTACTAGGTCGAATCTAGTTGCGCGGCAACCTGATTGGAAGGGCAGAATGTCGAGATATGATAAATATGACCCAAAGAGCGGAGGCTTTCGTGCTCCGCTTGCTGGTGACTTCGATCCTGAAGACGTCGAAAAGCTAATTGGCGTTGGCCTAGACGAAAATGGCCGCGTTGTCAAAGGTGAAGGGAACACTGGAATTAAAGGTGTTCTAGTTTTGACAATGGTTCGTAAAGCCGGTGAAGTAATCGACGTAATGACAGATGGTGAAATTGTCGAATTCGAAGGCGAAGATGGCGTGCCAGGAAAAGACCTTGCAAAACCTGGTACCAATTACTTTGTTGATGGAGATGGCAAAGTCGCTGAAGATGGCGATTTATACGTTGGGGCCACTGTCCAAAATCACAGGCTAGTTGTTCGATTTGGAAGGGCGGTACCTGAAAGTGACTAGCACTCTTTATCTTCCAGATACCGTTGGTTTATCTGAAGTTAAATTGCCTTTTGGCGCGGAGACTTCGACCACTTACGAACATACAGACGTTAATGCGCAGGGTTACCATACTGAGGGAGACATTTTATATGTCACCAATGATGGAATTGACATCAACGCTTTGTGGGCGGAAGCTCTTGGCGTGCTTGACGTTTGGAACGCAGGGAGAGACCGCCTTGTGGCTCTTATGTCTTTCCCTGTTGTCAGAGAAATAGAGACAATTCCGCAGGTTGGCGAAGCGACGTTTGAACTTGCTTCGGAATTCGGTGAGCCAGAAGGCGAACGCCTGAAAATCGGGTACTTTAACCTTGGATTCGATTTTAGGGATTATGACCGCGCAACCCGATTTACTTGGAAAGCGTTGCGGGACATGGACGCTCGCCAGGTTCGCGCTGTGAATGATGCTCTGTTGCAAGCGGATCGCCGTCTGATCTTTAAGCAAGTAATGGCGGCAATATTCGATAATCGCGAAAGGCAAACATCCATTCGCGGAAATCCGTATAAGGTTTATTCGCTATACAATGGCGATGACACCGAACCTCCGCCATATTTGGGAACTAGGTTCTCTGTTCCGCACGATCATTATATGGTTAGCGGAAATGAGCTAATTGATTCGCAGGATTTGGAAGACGCTTACGATAACATTTCGGAGCACGGTTATTCAATTGACAATGGTACGCAAATTGTCTGCTTGCTTAACCGAAACCAAATCAAGGAAACGCGACGTTTCCGAATGGATAAAGAGAATAACAATGGCGCAATAGCCAATTATGACTTTATTCCTTCGCGTAATCAGCCTGCTCAATTGCTTGAAACGCCAATGGGTTTGATTGGTTCTCTTCCGCCTGACACTTGGAATGGTCTTCGCGTTTATGGTTCTTATGGCGACATTCTTTTGATCGAAGAGCCATTTATGCCGGACAAGTATTTCCTTATGTTTGGCACGGGCGGAGTCGAGAATCTGCAAAATCTTGTTGGTTTGCGCGAGCACGCAAATCCGCAATATCGCGGTCTGAAGATAATTCCTGGCCGCGATCAGCGTTACCCTTTGATAGAGTCTTACTACACAAGGGGTTTCGGAACCGGAATTCGACAAAGGGGCGGAGCCGTTGTTATGCAAATTGGCGACGTTTCAGAGTACGAAATTCCAGACCAGTTCGATAGGGAAAACGGAAAGTTCGTCAGTTAGCTTGGGGGATAAGGGGTTTCGTATCAGCGTCCAGCAGCGTCTTCCGCGAAATCCCTTATCCACCAACAAGATTGGTGGTAAGCATGGCTAGGGTTATTCCGCTAGACAAACCGCTTTCTGACGAAGACGAAAAGTACCTTCGATCCAGAGGCCGCTTTGCCGACATAGAAAGAAATAGGAAAAAGTTCGCAGATGCGAAATCATCGAAATCACAACAGGATTCAAAGAAGGCAGAAGAGAAGCCAGCGCCGAAACCTGAAGGAGCGCAAAAATTCTCACTAGACCAAGACATCTTCGAAAAGGTCAAAGCATTTACACATGAAGATTTGAATGTGGAATTTGCAAAGGCCGGTCTAGACGCTCCCTCTACCGTTCGCGAAATGAGAGTTGTTCTGGCACAACATCTTCAGAATGAACGGAATAAGGGGAGTGGATAAATGGCTTGGACAGATGCCGCGCGCGCTGCGTCTGCTGCTGCCAGACGTGCGAAAGCTACTGGTGGCAAACGGCGTTCGACAGGTAAAAGGCGTTCAAAAACACGAAACAAAATGCTTAAACGGAAGCGACCTACTTCTGGCATTACAATTCCAAAAGGGAAAAATCAACGCAGGCAACGCGGAAGAGCCTTCAAAAAAGTAGGCAGAGGTCAAGCCGGAAGAATGCGTGGATTTGGACAAAAGAAAAGCCGCAAAACCAAAAAGCAATCAGAGGTTTATAAAGCTAAGAGAAGGTCACCATTAAAGTATAGAAAGAAACGATAATGGCGTGGACAGATGCAGCTAGAGCCGCCTCCGCAGCAGCACGTCGCGCGAAAGCTACTGGTAGGAAAAGGAATAACCCAAGCTGGCCTAAGAAAAGACGTTCGACAGGTAAAAAGCGATCAAAACCTAGAAATACACCAGCGGCTAGACGTGGTGAATCAGCTAGGCGAAAGGCTAGCCGTGTCCGTAAAAAGGAAACGTTATCTAGCTCAAAACGTCAGCGCGGCAGGGGAGTTCGGAGGTCAGGACGTGGTGCTGGTCAGAAACAAGCGGATTATAGGCGTGGAAGTAAAACGCGCGCAGGTAAAAAGGCTAGTCTAAAAAGAGGGTTAAAAGCAAAGGCAAATCGAAAGAGGTATGCGAGGTCAACAGCAAAGAAATTTAGTAAGGGGAGTTGGGCTAAAAGAGGAAAGAAACGATAATGACTTTTCCTATTTATGCAGACAAAGAGGGAATTGTCGGATACCTTCCGGCAGATTCCGATAAACTGTATGGATGGGATGAGGAAAAAATTGAAAAAGTGCTAATGGAATATGATGGCTCATTATCGCGAACGATGCAGCGATTTTGGCTTGAAAGATGGGCCAACACACACGAATTCATCAACATTAGCGAAGCAGGCACCAACCGTGCCTTAGAACAAATCTGGCAACATATTAAGGATATGCTTGCATATTGGGACGATAAGGTCGCGAAAGAGTTTCGCGGAATTAGGTTCGGTGAAATCGAACGTCCCACAGGAGATTGCTAGAAGGTAAAGCGAAATGACGCGGGTCTGGAAAAGGCGCGGTCTGGATGCTTTGCGCCGCAATACAATTTGGTTCATTGATGATTCGCCCTCCACTATTCGCTTGATTCCGCACGTCCAAGTCGATAGGCCAGGCGGAACGCACGAATTGGTTGCCCAAAAGCCAAGAGCGCCACAGACTTTCAGACTCATTCCAGTTGCGCAGAATTACGATGACGGCATCAATCATCTTGAAGGCGCGGACATCTCGAAATGGTCATATCATCTAATTGGCAAGCACAATTGCGAAATGGCCGAAGGTGACACTTGGACCTGGCGCGGAATCCAGTATCGGATTAGATCGCTTTTGCCTGATAACAATTGGGAAAGACGTGCTCTAGTAACAACTTTCGGCAAAGCTCCGCCCGAAAATATTCCGCCTTGGATTCCGCCTCAAGGTGGATGGCGCGAAAAGCTGAAAGTTGCTGTGCCAGAAGACATTCCAGTGATAGGCGATGAAGTACCTTTGGTTGGTGAATATAATGAAGGTTGAAATCCGTGCTGACACAAGGAATTTGGAGACCAGACTGCGCACCTTCGATGAGCGTAATCGTCGCGTGGTAACTGGTGTAATGGCCTATCATCAAGGCATTCTGACTAATCAAATGAAAAAGAATGCTCCGTGGACAGATGACTCAGGCGCAGCGCGGAAAGGCTTGCACGCCAGACTAGATCGACCAGGCGCAAATGAATGGAATTTGATTTGTGCTCATGCAGTGAATTACGGAATTTGGCTTGAAACTAAATGGATGGGAACAGGAGCGCACGGTTTCGGGAAATATGCAGTTGTTTTGCCGACAATTGTTGAATGGTCGCCAGTGATAATGAAGCGCATTATTGACAAAATTTGCGATGTTAAAGGTGGCGAAGCTGGCGTTATGAATTGGTCATTTGATTACAATGAGTAGAGCAGCGGTTTTCGAGAGGTTGGCCAACAATGCTGGCTTGAATTCCCTTGGGCTAGAGCGGAATCGGATATTTCCGAACTGGTCAAACGAAGAGCGGCCTATTCCATCTGGTCCCTTTCTTATATTGCGTTGGGACACAATGGATGACACACGTTGGCAAACCGTGAAAGAGCCTGTGCGCCTTTACATTTCAGCACATATGCCTATAGAGGTGATGGATGACTTCTCTTATATAGATCATATTTTGGACGCTTGCGATTCCGCGCTGCGTCCTATGTGGGATATTGTCGGAGAAGACGGTTATACCGTTTCGCAAATTAGGGTCTGTGGTCGCTCTGCGGACGTGAAAGACCAAGGCTTTCAAACGATTACGAAAAATGCTGCGTACCAAGTGCTTTCGCGCAGAACCGAACAGGAAAGAAAACATGACCGAACATGAGGAATACGATTATTTCGAGGCTCAGCAAGAAGAGCCGAAAGATGAAGCGCCACAACCACTTTCGGAAGATCAGCTAATTGATGAGGTTAACAGGCTACAGCAGAGATTTAATCCGCCAGACCAAGCCAAGGTTGAATGGGGAAGTGGTGTACCTCGCGCGGAAGATGGTGGTAGACATAGGATTTCGGACGAAATAGAGACAACGCCAGTTGTCCCGCGCCATGATCCATCAGACCAGGTTGTCGAATTACCGCCTATACCAACACCTTCTGTGCAACCGCAAATGCCTGGCGTGCAAGAGGTTTTGATGCCTCAAGCAATGGATTTGCAAGAGCAAGACCCGACGGCAAAAGGTCCGTGGATTCAATATAACGGAGTTGCAACTGTCCGAATTATCACGCCTAGTGATTGGGTCGCGGCAGGAGTCCAGTCACGAAAATACTGCGAATGGAATTATCTAAACGGAAAACGCTTGCCGCGCAGCATGTTTAACGATGAGGAATTGCAATATCTGTTGCGCGTTGATGGTCGCTTTTCACTGGAAAAAGAATGACAGAAGAGCTTACTTCCACCGGATTTGTACCGGACAACCAAAGGGTTGATTCGGTGAAATTCCGTTGTGAAGGAGGGATACAGGGCATCGTAAAGAAATACCCAAATGGAAGGGTATTTTTGGAAATGCGTTGTATTGATAAGAGATGCGCTGATCGAAATGTCGGAGAAGTGGTTTTTCACTATTTCGACATTGAGACCGGCAAATTGGATCACACTAAGAAATACCGTGATCCAAGAAAACCGAAAAGTATGTCAGGACAAGACAAGTCAGAATAGGCATGTTCACGAAACACGTTGAAAGGCAACGTAAATGAGTACACCTATTGTGGTTGGTCCTGGTGGGCCAAGCGGCGGAGGTGGCGTTTTAGGAGCGCCAGCAGTTCTACCTACTCCGCTTCCCTTCGGTATGCGGGATGTCAAAATCTATCCCTATTTGGACGCGCAAGGAACTATATTGGCGGCCAAGGGATTTGACCTTCCCCATGCGCAAACATTCAGCTTTGCTGACGCGGAGGATTTCGTAGACCTCCGTGGTGACGATGAATTGGTGGCCACGCACGGTAATGGAGCACAGGTTAACTGGACTCTTGAAGCCGGTGGTATTGCTCTTGAATGTTGGGCAATTTTCACAGGCGGTCAAATCATTGAACAGGGAGTAGCGCCAAACAGAACAATTACTCTCCGTAAATGCTCTGATGACGCGCGACCCTATTTCATGGTTAGCGGCCAAATCATGTCTGACTCAGGCGGTTCCGTGACTGGTGTTGTTTACCGCGCGAAATGCAACGCGGACATTTCCGGTCAATTCTCAGATGGTGCATTCTTTATCACCGCTGCGAATGGAATTGGTTTGCCAATTCCCGGTACTAGGTTGCTTTATGACCTTAAGCAATCTGAAGCGCGGACATTCCTGTCACTTAAGCCGAAGCCAATTCCGCTTATGCCACCGAAAAACTTTGGCACAACGGACATTACAGAGGATTCGGTTTCGGTCATTTGGGAACCTGTCACTGGCGCAACGGGTTACGTTGTGCAATACAGCGATGATGAAGGTTCAACGTGGCAAACTCAAGACTTCGAAGAGTCTGAGGGTGAAGTCACTGGTTTGACCAAGGGTAAAGCGTATATCTTCCAAGTCGCCACCAAAGTTGGCACCGACCAATCTTATTGGAGCGAAACGATTTACGCGACTACTCTTACTGACGAAGAGGAAGAGCCAGGCGGAGGTACAGAGCCAGAGGAACCGGAGGAACCAGAAGAACCGTAAACAGTTGCACCACAACATAATTCACTAGATCAGAGAAAAGAGATCAGAAATGACTCAGGCAGAAAACGCCTCCGCTGGAATGCCAAAGATGAATCCTGTTGGGTCACAGGAGGTTCCAGCGGAGTTGAAAGCAGCAGTGGCACAAGCGTTTCGGGAAGAATTTGCAGTTACCGAAGCGTGGAAACCCAGACAACGCATACGATTTCGTTTCACTTGTCCAAGCGGTCAGCCTGTATTGCTACAGCATTTGACCACAATGGATTTGCTAGAAGCTGACCTAATCGAAGAAATTGACTTTTTCACGAAACGTCTATTTCCTTCGAATATAGATCAGAATGGCAATCCCGTTGATGAGAACAAAGAAGACGAAGATAGCATGGATTCCGTTTGGGGATTGCTAAAGGATGTCAATAAGCGTGCTAGGTTCTTTGCTTTATTGAATAAGATAATGGTGGTTGGTGTTGTGCGACCGCGCATTCTTGACGATGGCGTAGAAACGTACACCAATAAAGCCGGAAAGCAAATGGTGCGTTTAGGCATGAAAAAGATTGAGCCGCAAGAGGGCCAAGTCCTTGCTAGCGCAATTGATTTCGCAGATAGAATGGCAATTTTCGCCGAATTGAATAGGCCATTAAACGAAATCAAACCTTTTCGCAAAGAACAGGTTGCTGGTGTGGCAAATATGGAATCAATGCAAAGCGTTACAGACAAGACCTAGCGTGCTGTATGGCGTCCAAAACCCTTTGGCGGCTTTCTATTTGGATAGAGGAGTGTATTGGTGGGGTAATTTCGTGGAGTCTAAAATGGATGAAGCAGAGACCACAATTCGAAAGTCAATGCAAAACCGTAAGGGTGTAGAGACTTTCGTGGCTTCTGCTCGAATCTCCATGTATAACAAGATATTTGGACTCAACCCTAGTGGCGCGTATAGGTCTCCCACCTTGCCTCCTGCCGAAAGTGCTGATGGCGCAATAGATTTGGCCGCGTTCAATAAGAAGGAAAAGCCGTGACCACTCCGAATTTGGGCGAAGTTGCCGGTAGAGTCCATATTACCTATGACTCAACAGGCGCGGGAAGAGTAACCAATGAGTTACAGAACCTAAAGACGTATGCGCAAGGTGCGCAGGGCGGATTAGGTGGTCTCTCAGGAGCTTTCACCAATTTAGGCGGAGTAGGCCGGAACGTATCAGGCGCGCTTAGCGGCCAATTGCAAGGTCTAGTAACATCTTTCGCGACGTTAGGACGAAGTGGCACACAAGGTTTGGGAGCGGTTACAGCGTCCTTCTCCATAATGAGCCGCGGAGTGACCCAAGGGTTAGGCCAAACCCTAAGAGCCATAAGCGGTTTCGGGCCAAAATTCGCTGCTGAAGGAACCAAGCTAGGCTCAATGTTTTCGATGGCATTGGGCGGAGCAATTACCGCTGGTCTTGCAGTGGCGACCGCTGGAATTGTTGGTGTATTAGCTGGCGTTGGTTATACCATCAACGCAGGCATGAAAAGGCTTGTGGGACTTGATGAAGCGAAGCACAAGCTAAAAGCTCTTGGGCATGAAGGCGAAGCTGTTAAAGGCATTATGGATAATGTCAATAATGCAGCTTTAGGGACGGCATACTCACTAGATGAAATGGCAACAGCGGCAGGACAAGCATTAGCCGCTGGCGTTAAACCTGGCCAGGATTTAGAGAAATATCTAAAAGGTGTTGCAAGCGCTGCTGCAATTACCAATAAAGACTTTAACGAAATGCAGATGATTTTTGGTCGCATTCGTGGTCAGCAAAAGATGATGGGAATGGACCTCCGCCAGCTTGAATATGCTGGAATGGCACCAGTTTCCATGCTAGCCAAGCATCTTGGGAAGAGCGAAGCGCAAATTCGCGATATGGTGAAGGCCGGTCAGGTTTCCGCCAAACTTTGGGAAGAAACGGTTACTTCTCAAATAGGTAATGCCGCTGACATAATGGGTAAATCCATTACTGGTAGCCTTCGAAATCTCCGTGCGGCGGTAGGACGTTTAGGTGAAAGCATTTTGGCACCTTTATTTTCATCAGAGGATGAGGATAAAGCGGCTTTAGTTCCGCGATTAATCAATAACATTAGTACCGCTGTTGATGGTTTGGGCAAAACCATTAAGACGTGGATGACTGCAAACAAAGCAGAAATCAACGCCTTTATGCAAACAATGCAGGCAATGGGAGCGGTCGCATTAAAGGTAATTGGTGGGACATTTAAGGTTGTATTCGCTGTTGCCGGAACAGCTATCAAAGCTTTTTGGGAAGTGGCAAAAGCGGTTGGGCAATCGCTTGCGCCAGTATTCCAAAAATGGGGAAAAGTCTTTGCGGATGTCTTCAAACAATTCGGTATAAGCGTTGATGCAATCACCTCCAAGATAAAGGAATTCGGACCTACAATTGCCGGAGTCTTGGCAAAGGGTGCTGCTGTTTCATTAAAGGCCATTTCGTTAATGATTAGGGGGATGACTAATCTTGTCGAAATGTGCGCAAATGTAGGGAAATCTGTTTTAAGCCTTGCTGAAATGTTCATTGGTGCATTTGAAGGAATGGGCACAGTAAGCGGCTTTTTAGGTGGCGCATTAGAAAAGGTTCCCGGTCCCATTGGGGAAGCCGGGAAGAGGATGAAAGACTTTGGGGATGCCACCAAAAATGCCCGAAAGCATATTGATGGCGCGAAGAATGGATTGGATGCTGTAACAAAAGGCGCGCCAAAAATGCGCGAATTGGGGGATGACATTTGGGAAGCGGCCAAAAAGGTTGAGGAATTTGACTTTGCTGCTGCATTTGCCGCGACCTCTGCAAAGAAATTGGAAGAGGCGCAGCGCCAAGGCGGAGCAGCGGCAGAAGAGGCAGCAGAACAATATAAGACGTTGCATCAAATGCTTGAGGCTCTTGGTATTACACAAGAGGAATTGCAAGAGGGAATACAAGGCACGGAAAAGGAATGGGCGAAACTCCTTAAAGCACTTCAGCAAAAAGGTGCTCCGCAATCTTTGGTTAACTATATCAAAGATATGCGAAAGGAATTCAAAGAGTCTAGCGGCCACGCTGTTAAGCTTGGCGAAGCTATTAAGGCAATGGGGGATGAGTCCGAAAAGGCCGCAAGCAAAGCCGATAAGATGGTTGACGCTTTGCGCGAAATGGGTTTGTTACCAGCGAAATTCGAAGATGCTGTTGATAAATTCAATGAAGGTCTCCGAAAGATCACTGACTGGAAAGACGATGTAGTCGATCCACTTTGGCAAATTGGGCCAGCGCTGGTAAAGGGTAATGGTGAATTAGACAAGACAAATAAGAATGCCTCATCACTGCATAAGACGCTATTAGAAGCGCAAAAAGAGGCTTACGAATTCGCTATTGCCGGTGGGGATGTCAACGAAGCTTGGGACCGTACCGCGCAGGGTATGCGAATTGTATTGCAGCGCTACGGAATTGTTGGCGAACAAGCCGAAATGCTTATTGAAAAGTATTTGGGCAAAAAGCAGGTCATGGAAATTGCCGTCCAACAAACGGGCGGAGATGAGGCACTTGATAAACTCAAGCATTTGTATTTGGAAATCGAGAAAGCAAAGCAACAAGGAAAAGACACATTCACTCTTGACTTCCAGCTTGGCAAGGATGCAGATGTCGATTCCTTCCGAAAGACTTGTGAAGAATTCGGCTTAATTTGGCAAGACCATAATGAGCTAACCGGAGTAGTGAAGCTGGAAGTTCCTTCCGCACAAGAGTTTTTAAAGCGAAAGGGCGAAATTCAAAAACGTTTGGCTGAGCCGCAAAAGCCGTCAACTGGCCCAACACAAAGGCCGGAAGATGTCCGCTTTAAGGCAGAAGAGGAAGAGCCAGGAAAGCCAGAGCCAGCAGGCGGAAAGCCACCGGAAAAACCAGAAGATCAGAAAGCGGCAATTGAAAGAACAGAAAAAGCAATTCAAGAGAAGACGCAACACATAAAGGAGCTAAACGAAAAGCTTGAGAAAGCCGTTAATACAGGCGACATTTCGACAGAAGAGCTAGAAAAGAAAAACAAAGAAATTCAAGAGGCGCAGGAAAAGCTCAGGCATCTTGAAGAGGAATTAAAGCAGCTACATATTGGTCCGAAACCGCCTGAAGCACAACAAGGTAAGGACAATAAAGAGGAAGAGGAAAGGCGAAAGAGAGAAGAGGAAGAAAGAAAGAGGAAAGAGGAAGAGGATAAACGGCATATTGCAGAAGGGGATACGGAAGAGGAAAGAAAGAGAAGAGAGGAAGAGGTCGAAAAGCGCAAGAAAGAGGAAGAGGAAAAGCGCAAGAGGGAAGAGGAACAGCGTAAGAAAGAACAGCAAAAGCCACCGGAAAAGCCTGCGCCAGAAGGGAAACCGACAAAGGCTGACCCGCTACCTGTCTTTGTGGTCAATTTGCCGGGAGAAGGCAAGCAAGAGCCAGAAGAGAAGCCGAAACCTGTTGAGCCGCAACCAAAGCCACCAGAACCGGCACCAGAACCTCCACCTCCGCCACCAGGACCGCCACCAGCGGAAGAGCCGAAACCCTCTGCGCCACAACCACCTCCACCTCCACCTCCTCATCCTGAAGAGCAACAGGATTTGCTGCCACAGCTTGAAGAGCAGGGAGATACAGCAGAAAAGACGAAAGAGCTTGCGCAGGAACAACTTTCGGACTCTGAAAAGATAAAGGAAAATACCGAACACGCTGCTGATTCTCTCGATAAAATCGAAGAGCAGGGAGAAAAGCCACCTCCGCCACCACCAGAAGCGGAAAGGCCAGAACCACCTCCGCATCCTGAAGAGGAAAAGGATGTAAAGCTTTTAGAGGCAATAGAAGACAAATTGCCAGAGGGCGGAAAGCCATTAAGCGAAGAGGAAAAGAAAAAGGCAAGAGAAGAGTATGGACCGAATGTAGATGTCGATGCTCTTTTAACGCCATTACCAGCACCAGAACCTCCGAAACCTGAAGAGCCACAACACGTTCCACCTCCGCCACCGGAACCGGAGAAGCCACCGGAGGAAGAGCATAAGCCAGAAGAGCCAAAAGACTTTGTAGACAAGGTAAATGACGCTGGCGATGTCATCAAAGAAAAGGCAGGGGAAGTCTTTAATGCGATAAAGGATAAAGTCACCGGCAAACCCGAAGAGCATAAAGAGGAAGAGCCTAAACCCGAAGAGCATAAAGAGGAAGAGCCAAAGGGAGAAGGCTTTGTAGACAAGGTAAATCAAGCTGGCGAAGTTATTGAAGGTGCCGCTAAAAACGTATTTAATGCTGCAAAAGATGCAATTACTGGAAAGCCAGAAGAGCCGAAACCTGAAGGGGCACAAGAGGAACCAAAGAAGGATGTTGTTGATAGGATAAATGATTTTGGCGATGCCGTTGCAGGCAAAGCTAAAGAAATTGCCGAAGGTCAGGGATTACCAACTAGCCCAAAGGATTTAATACCTCAAATTCCAGGTACGGAAGCCGTCCAACCCTTGTTAGAAGGTGCGGAAAAGGCAAAAGACCTCATAATGAAATTCGTTAATTCTGTAACGGAATTGCTACAGGGTCTTGTTGATACAGTTAGACAAACGGGTGGAAATATTGCAGAAGGTTTGGCGCAGGGTTTGCTTACTGGAATGGAAAATGTGAAGCAAGCCGGAATTCATTTAGCAGAACAATTAACTGGTGCTCTTCCCGCTTCGCCTGCTAGATGGGGGCCACTGAAAGGCATTGGTAATGCATGGAATAGAGGAAAAGAAATAGCAGGTGGTGTTGTCCAAGGTGTTGTGGAGGGTGGAAAGAATGCCATTGGCGCAGGTGTCAATTTCGTAAATGAGAACATTGTTCAGCCAGTAACAAATGCTGTTGGGACAGTTGTCGAAGGCGCAAGGGATGCTGTAGGCGGAGCGGTTGGCGCAGTGGTTGGTGCCGTTAAACCGCTGGTAGACAAGGGAGTTGAGGCTTTCCAAGCTCTAGGTAATGGCATCAAAGATGTTGTGGGCAAAGGGGTTTCGTCCGCACAACAAATCTTCTCTGGTGAGGGACCATTTGCAGTATTGAAGGATTTGTTGCCAGATTTCCAATCAATGTCAGAGGGCGGAAAGAACGCTATTGGCAAGATATTTGAAGGTTTGTTTGGCGATGAAGGGTTGGCCAATCTTCCTGGCGACATTTTATCTAAGGGGTTGGGCCAGCTATTCGATACGTTCAAAAAAGCGGATGAATTACTAAAGAGTGGCGCTGGAATTGGGTCGGACCTCTTCAAGTCAATTGCTGATGACATCAAGAACCTTCCCTCTGAAATGCGTGATCTACTAGGCAAACTCAACATAGGAGAAATAGGCGGTTCGTTTGGCGCGCTATTTGAGAGTTTGCCTGGTTTCAAAACCGGAATAGGAAATATACAGAATTTCGGTGATTTCATAAAGAATATGCCTTTGCTTGGTGATATGGAAAAGGATATTGCCAGTGGTTTTATGGACTTCCTCAAGAAGATTCCTATTGCTGGCGACTTGGAAAAGGGAATTGCTAACGATTTCCTTGAATACCTCAAGAAGATTCCTATTGCTGGCGACTTTGAAAAGAACATTGCCGAAGGCTTTATGGATTTCATAAAGCAAATTCCTATTGCTGGCGACATCGAAAAGGAAATTGGAAAGGACTTTGTTGATTTCCTCAAGAAGATTCCTATTCTTGGAGATGTCGAAAAGGGTGTATTTGAGCAAATCGGCAAATTTATCGAAGACAATGAGCTTTTAACTGATGCCGACCGAAACCTTTTGGGTAGTGGTCTATCTGGCATATTCGCCAGCTTCACTAAAGACATCGAATTGTTTGCGGAAGGTGTAAAGAATTTCGGTAAGGCATTGGAGACCGGAAAAATAGACGAAGCCTTTTCTGCTAGAACTGGCGAAGGTGGTTCCAGGGCAGGCGGAGGGGAACCGGAACGTGGCAGCATTTCTATGGGACAGGCCGGACCTCTACAAAAAGGTTCGATAAAGCTTACCGCACAACAACTTTCAGACATTATGGGTGGCGCTCTTTCGATGGAAGAGTACGAAAAGATGGTGCCATTTGTAAATCAAACTCTTGAAGGAATTGGTGCGAATACAAAAGAAAAAGCCGCGATGTTTTTAGGACAAATCGGCTATGAAAGTTTAGGGCTGAAACACCTTAAAGAAATCGGCGATGAATCGTATTTTAGTAAATACGATTATCGGTCTGATTTGGGGAATTTAGGAAAAGGCGAAGGAGCTAAATTTAAGGGTCGCGGTCCCTTGCAGGTGACAGGAAGGGCCAACTATACCGCCTTCAGTAAATGGATGTATGAAAAAGGTTATACGCCAAAGGGTGAAGGTGAGAACTACTTTGTTGAAAATCCAGAGAAGCTAGAAGACCCAGAATTTGCATTCCGCGCTGCTGAGCATTGGTGGACGAATCCTGAACGCGCAGAACGTGTTAACAAAGCTTGGGAAGCCGGAGATATTCAAACATTAACCAAAGTTGTTCGCGGCGGCGATCCAGACGCAAGCTGGAAAAAGAGAAAGGAATATACTGATCGCGCTTTATCGCAGGATATGGAAATTCTGAAAGAGACTGAGCAGCACGCAGATAGAGCGGAAGATGCAGCGGATAGAGCAGAAAACGCAGCGGATAAAGCAGATGCAGCAAGAGGACATCTAGATTTAACTAGAGGAAAAGGCGCAGCAGATAAAGCAGAAGGCGAAGCAATGCGCGCCGAAGAGGGATGGGCATATGAATTAGGCAATAAAGGATGGGGCCAGCGTGTTAAATTACCAGGGAAAAAGGTTAAATACGATAAAGCATGGTATGAGCAGTCTGGACTTGAAAAGCTTTATGAGCCAGGCGAATACGCATATGGCGATACTCGACTTCCTGAGTGGTCTAGAAAGTTCGCAGAAAAATTCGGATTAGGTGTTAGCTCAAAGGTTTCCGCGTCTGGTCCTGACTCTGGACACGGCGCGGGATTCTCATTTGATTTTGCTAAGCCTGGCGTCCAAGACACAGACGCTATGGAC